>Ga0209643_1000068_pt1 | contig 277657 bp, 293 predicted proteins | sample AutmiccBRH37_all_FD_187383 | JGI IMG/M metagenome (GOLD analysis project Ga0209643, IMG submission 187383) | Deep subsurface microbial communities from Mt. Terri, Switzerland - Autotrophic microbial communities BRH/37_all (SPAdes) (version 2) | ecosystem: Environmental > Aquatic > Deep... | reverse complement strand
CTAGATCAATGGTTGGTTTGCCTAAATAAAATCCTTGTGCATATGACACTTCTAAATCTTGAACTGTTTGAAGTTCTCTGCTGTTTTCAATGTTTTCAGCAATTACTGTACTTCCTATATCTTTACCTATTGCTACCAGGTGTTTAATTACAGAACGTTTATTTGTACTCTGATCGCAGTCTTTAACTATTGGGCCATCTAATTTAATAAAATCTGGCGTCGAATTGATTACCAAATGAATCCTATTATAGCCAGTAGCAATATCATCAATTGAATACCTGTAGCCCCATTTTCGTAGTTCCTTCAAAATTTTAAGGAAGCATTCCATGTCTATAATCTCCTCTACTTCCGTTATCTCTAGAACTACCTTATCTTTTGGAATATTCCTCTTAAACCAATTTGTGTGGTTTTTGAATAATAGTATTAATGTCGAAGGCCTAATATTCATAAAGAGTATACCACTAATTTTTGCTATATTTGAGATTGAGCTATTTATGCATTTAATATCGAATTCTACTGTTTTCCCTTCTTTTTCTGCTGTAATAAATAGTTCTCCTGGTGAGAGACCTGCATGAGATCTAATCAAAGCTTCATACCCCATAATTTTCATATTATCCAAGGAATAAATGGGTTGATAAGCTGAATAAACAAGCATATTTACTGAACGTGATAGAAATAACATACAATTTTTCCCCTATCTTTAATTTGAGTATAATTTTTAAAGCATTACTACTTTAAGAATAGTATCTTTTTAAAATACTTAATGAAACCCTTGTTTTCGAGACTTTGTTTCCATATTATTTTCTCGAAACGTATAGTATAAAAGCCTTTTTTCTTCTTCACTAAGATGCACCTCTATTTTAGCCACTTTTTAATCACCCTTTCAGAATTATTCTAAGTTAAATTATATTTAAATGGGCTCCCTGCCCTATTCTGCTATATCAGAACTAGCCTCTAATAACTAACTTTACAAATCTAATCTGAATCACTACTCTTAATAACAAAAACATAGAGCTGGCACATATCCAACCCTATGTTTTCACATATTTAACAAAATTATGGCTGGCGGCCTGGCGATCATAGCTGGATAACAGCTTTAGACCCATAGCTTTGCAGTCACTATCTTTCGATAGCTTTGCCTTTTTCAACTGTACTGTATTGATTTAATATAAGTACCACTAAATTCGATAGTTCCTGTCTTTCCAGACCTTAATCGCATTTGGATTAATCATTCATTTACTCATAATTATTTTACTAATCTTCGTACAATCCACACTTTTATATACATTTTATAATTATAAACCAATTTTCTTGTAAAAGGATGACATATTTTGTCGAATTGCTAATAATTCAAGGATATTAAGGGTTTGTGTCTAATTATATTGGGAAAATATAGTGTTTTTGAGAGGGGAAATTGATGTGCGGAAGTTTATAATGCTTTTATTGGCACTAATGCTAATGGCAGCACCGGCAGTTGCTGATGATATTTCAGTATTTGTTGATGGGCAAAAAGTTGATTTTGGAGAAGTACAGCCTGAAATTGTTGAAGGACGGACTTTAGTACCTCTGAGAGCTACATTTGAAGCACTAGATGCTGTGGTTGATTGGTACGGTTCCGAACAAAGGATTGATGCTAACAGGGGAAATATAAGTCTTGAGCTTATTATTGGTCAAAAATCTGCTCTAAGAAATAGTCTTGAAATTGGCCTTGAGGTACCGGCTCAAGTAAAAAATGGACGTACTCTGGTTCCTTTGCGTTTTGTCAGCGAAGCTCTAGGCGATGATGTGGTTTGGGAAGGTGCAACAAGTACTATTAAGATTACTTCTGCATCACCACCACAATCAGGATCAGATAAAGAACTGCAGGTTCATTTTATTGATGTTGGCCAGGGCGATGCAATTTTAGTTCTTTCACCTAATGGTTCTACGATGTTGATAGATGCAGGACCCAGGACTGCTGGACAAAAAATAGTTAGTTATTTAAAGGCTGCTGGAATAACAACCATTGATAAGCTTGTAGCCACTCATCCACATGAAGATCACATAGGTGGCATGCAAGATGTGTTTACTAACTTTGAAGTTAAGAAGGTTTATGATAGTGGTTTTCCTCATACAACCAAGATATATGAAAGCTTCTTAACAACAATCGATGAAAAAGAGATGCCTTATGAAATAGCTCATAGAGGTAATCAAATCAACCTTGATTCTGAATTAGAAATTGATATTCTTCACCCAGGTGAGACCATGAGTGATATAAATAACAACTCAATTGTATTGAGAATGACCTATGATACAGTTTCTTTTATCTTTACTGGTGATGCTGAAGCAGAAGCAGAACATATGATTTTAGATTACTCGACTAATATACCATCTCAAATTCTAAAAATAGGACACCATGGTAGCAGAACAAGTACATCTGAAGAATTTTTAAGTGCCGCTAATCCAGAGATAGCTGTTATCATGGTAGGAACAGGAAATACATATGGACACCCCCATCAAGAAACATTGAATAAATTAGCCAATACTGATGTTAAGGTAGCACGGACTGACCTTGAAGGTGATATTGTAGTTAAAAGTAACGGAGGTACTTATTCATTAAATGTAGTCCCGACTGCTGAAACACCTACTCATTATGACCAACCATCATATACAGTACCGGTACAGAGTGGAAAGATTAATATTAATACTGCTAGTTTTGAAGATCTTCAGGAGATAATTCACATTGGTGCTGAGAGAGCACAGGAAGTTATTAATTTGAGACCATTTATATCTTTAGATGAATTATCAAAGGTAACCGGTATTGGACCGGCAAGGTTAGCAGATATAAAAGCTGAAGGAAAGGCTTATGTGGAATGAAAGTAAAAGCAGTAGTAGATAAAATTGAAGAAGGCTACTATGCTGTGCTTTTAGTTGGGGAGGATGAGTATGAGGTGGATTGGCCTTATGATTATCTTCCTCCTGGGGTACAGGAAGGGGACATATTGGAGTTTGGAGTTGGGATTGATAAGGATGGGACGGATAAACAGAAAGAAATAGTTATTAAGTTGTTACAAAAAATCAAAGAAAAAAATATTAGCAAGTAGCAATAAGTTAACTTAGATGGATTGTGAATGTTATAACCAATGTAGTTTCTTTTAAAAATTGTTTATAATATGCTAAACAACCTATTAAATATAAAAATAAGAGGTTGATTCCCTAGGCTGAAAAAATCAGACACTAAGAAATGCTACCTCTTTCATTCGTTAATTTATTTAATTTTAACTTATTTTTAAGTCGAAGTCAATAATTTTAAAGTGGTGATTCAATGGAAAAGTGGAGCAACAATTCAGTTTTGCAAAAGAAAGGGTTATCGTCTATAGGAGAAATGTTCTTTTTCCAGCTTTGGTCAGAGTTGTTAAACGTCAACACACTAGACTCCTATCAGTATAACATTTTAAATAGTCATATGTCTCTATTAGAGTTATTAGATGTAATAACAGGATTAAGACATAACAATGTTCATATCTCTAACTTGCAAGATTGTATGAAAGAAAGCCTAAAGATAATTAAAGAAGATGATATTCTTGAAGAACATGCAAAGCACATTAAAAATAGACTTATTCATCATCTCAGCAAAACAATTAAGAAAAATGAAAATACTGCATTACTTAGACTTAGGTTTCAAATACAACACGCTCTTAAACAAATTGAAAAACCTTATTTATTTTGGTTACTAGATTCGACTAAGATTGCTATTAAAGTCGATGATAATGAAAAAATACATAAATGCCTGCAATCTCTTGTAAGTGAAAGTATTGGTATAGGGTTCTCTTCAAAATATTTATATCGTTTAAGGGATCTATTTGAAAATAATAATACTTTTGAAGAAAAATGGGATAGCTTCTCAAAAGCAATTACTTCTGGTAAAAAGAAATTTTGGTTTCTATTTAAGTTGGAAATTACACAAAAATTAGGACTAAAAGAAATAATAAATTTAAAAGACCTTAATTTAGATTTATTTATAGGTAAAGAATTACTGTTATATAAATTCAATAAAGCAAACAACTTAAATTATGTAATAGGAATAAACGATTACTATTTCGTGTGCGAATTAGAAGCATACGATTCTCATTCAGCTTTTTTTGAAGGTTTTAAAAAAATTAGTTATGAAATTAACTATGTTTCGTTTTATAGAATATTAGAACCTTGGTTATCTAAAATACCTAAAGTAATTATTATTGAAGAGAACAACCATGCTTATAACTATGATGCTTCTCATCTTTTTGAAATACATGATTATGTTGATACTTCTCTAAAGCTATTTCAAGTAGCAAAAAATGTTTTAAAAAACAAAACTATTGAACCTGAAACAATTACAAAACTGCAAGGGGCATTCTTATATGGCAACCTTAGTAGAACATCTTTATTCCAGGAAGTTAAATTTCTGAATTTATGGGTTGCACTCGAGTCATTTGTAAAAACTGGTCAACATGAAAGTATTATAGAACACTTAAAACAAATAATTCCTGCAGCACTTTGTGTTAGGTATTACTATAGGATATTGCGTAATTTTGCTGAAGATTGTAAAAGGTGTGATGTACAATTAGAAGGATTAGATGGCACTGTAATCAATTTGGAAGAATCAAAAACTAAAGTAGCAGAAGACTTATTAAAGCTACTTAGAGATGAAACTAAATTTAAAGAATTAGAAAAAAAATGTGAAGTCAATTGTCTCCTGAATTTTCGCATATATGAAATAAAACAATTAATAGAGGATGGACCAAGTGTTGCAAAAAGATTAAAGGAACATCATAAAAAAATTAATTGGCATTTACAGAGATTATACAGAGTACGAAACTCAATCTCACACTCAGCTTATTTTTCTACAAGGCCCTTATCAACATATATAAAAAATTTAAGTGAATATCTTTCAATTGTTGTTACTGAAGTTTTGCATCAGCTAAATAAGAACCAGTATTCATGTATTGAAGAAGTTTTTGAAGCCCTAGTAGATAATCATAATGTTATAGTGGACATTTTTGAGACTGACTGCATATATGACTTGAGCTTGCTTATAGATGGGACATTAGATGTTCTTCAACCTTAAGTTAAGGTCCTTGACATATACTTTTCTTTTAACTTTTCCTTTTACTGTAAGTTCCTTCTAGAATCTACTACATCAGCTGTAAGTACAGTAATTTTATCCATTTTATCCTCCTATAGATGAAATTGAAATATATTCATTTTCACCCTTCCTAAGGTGAAGTGTTCATCTTCACCCTCTTTAAGGTGAAGTATTCGATATAATCAATATTTTTCCTTCATTTTTCACAATTTTATCTGGTAAATCCTTTCTAAAAGAATTAAGTATTTAAATATAATCTATACGTATTTAATTTATTTTTTAATAAAATTTTAGAGGATTTACATGCTTTGACCTGAAAAAGCCTTTTTCCTTAACCTCAAAATGCAAGTGCGGACCGGTGCTTTGGCCCGTGCTACCCACAGAGCCTAGTCTTTGACCTGCTTTAACTTTTTGTCTCTTAGATATTCTAATAAAGTGTAAGTGAGCGTATTTAGTCCAATAATTTTTGCTTTCTATTACAATGAATTTTCCGTAGATCTCATCTTCTCCTATTGAGACAACCGTGCCTTCTATGGCTGCTAGAACTTGCGTGCCTGTGGAAGCAACGATATCTACACCTTTGTGGTCGTTTGGTTTTTTTGTAATGGGATGAATTCTAAAACCAAAGGCAGAATATATATCACTTGCCTTGTTGTAGCCAGGGACTGGCCACTCCCATCCTGGATGTGGATTTGAAATCCAGTTTGCCGGTGGTCTAACACCACCCTCCTCTAATGCCATCAGATAGTTTCGAGCTATATCTAATTCATCAGGTGTTAGACCAAGATGATCTGCCACTTCTCTCATACTTCTTAGCCTATATTCAATCCATGTAGTACAGGTAGTATTACCTTCATCATCTGTTGAACAGGATTCACGTTCAACTTCTTTGATGAAATCATTAGCTATACTTCTTATATGGCTGCTACGAATATTATCGAATTCTTGTTCATGCACTACACCAGCTAAAGCAACTACTTCTAACCATGGTATTTCAATGTCTTCTTCCTCCCATCTTTCATTTATCGCTTCAACTGTATCATAATAGGATGACAACTCATCAAAGGTTGCAAAGGGTAATGAAAAGAGCAAGACAGGAATAGTCACGATGATATAAATAAAAAAGAAGATAATACAAAAGAGAGTAAAGATTAGTATCTTTACTCCCCTGCTTTTATCATCTTCGCTTCCAAACAAACCATCCGCAATAGCTGTTCCTAGTCTTGCAAGTTTAGCAGCAACAGCTGCACTAATTGGTTCAGCCATTATCCAATCACCTCCAGTTCATGGGCGGCCGCTTCAATTCTTGTATGTACCCTATTATTACCTGCTAGTAATAACCCATGACCTATTTTAGCACCAGCTAAGAGATCAACTTCTGCCTCAGATAATTTCATTAAGTCTGTTAGAGCTTCTAAATCCCTGCTTTCCTGCCTCATTAATAGCTTCATGCTAGCATTAGTAATTACAGGCTGTCCTAACCTGGCTATTTCAGGGGCTAGAAAATCTACTATGTTTTGAGTGATGATAGTCAAACTACCATTGTACTTCCTAATTCTTTTAGAAAGGTCTCTTAGAAAACCAATGGCCTGCGGTGTCTGTGGATCTGCTAAAAGCCATGCTTCATCCACCACAAGCACGGTCCTTTTTCCTTCAGCTCTGCCTTCTCTAACTAAGTCCCAAGCATATGAAAGGATATTAAAATATTGTGCCCTTCGTACATTTTCACTTGCATCTGTTAAATCTCTAATATCCAGCACAGTAAAATCACCTACAGCAGGAATGGTAGTCTGCCCATTCCACAAAGCTGCATCTGCACCTTCAACAGCTCCTTTAAAGAGTACTGATAACCTTTCTTGTCCTTTAGCCTGGATATGCTTATATACATCAAGAACAGTGGGGTACTCTTTTACTGTAGAGGGTTCAGTCTGCCAAATAATCCCGTAATCTTTATAGGACGCAAGTATACAATCATCTAATACTGACCTTTCTAGATCTGAAAGCCCAGGTAAGTAAAGTTGAAATAAAGTCTTAACCCTCTGCAAATGGCTAGATAGTGGTCCTCTAACACTATCATCTTGTTCCTCATCTTCCTCATCGGGATCTATATCAGGAACAGGTCTAATTTCTAATGGATTAATTTTACCTTTCCCACCTGCAGCATTGATCCAGCTTCCATCAAGCTCCCTGCACATCATTTTATACTCTCGCTCGGGATCTAGTATTAATATCCTGGCACCTAGAGCATATTCCCTTAACAGAATCATCTTTGCAGCAAAAGACTTACCCCCACCAGAAGTACCCAGGATGTTCATATTTGGATTGGTAACACCAGCATCCTGGGGAGGCTTCCATCTATCTACAAGTATCAAACCATCATCAGAATCTCTGCCTAGAACAATCCCTTTACCATGGTTTAAACTACTGCTAACAAAAGGATAGCTTGCAGCAACAGTTTCAGCAGGCATATCCTTACCTGCCATTTCTGTAATTTCTTTTTGCATTAAACCAAAAGGTCCTACTGTTTTTAACCCATCTTCCTGTCTAAATACTGTAGTTCTTGCTCTCATCCCCTGCCCTGCACACATTGCCTCAACCTGTCTGGTCTTTTTATTTAGTTCATCTTCTGTCTGTGCAACTATCAAAATAGTTACGGTAGTGTTATAAACTCTTTGACCTTCTTGATCTATTTTTTTTAGAAGTTCTTTCGAATCAGATAAAGATTGTTCCCACCTACTTCTGTCCAAGGCTTGGCCTCCCGTAGCAAGTCTACTATTAAACTCCTTAATGCTGTTATTTAAAGCTTTAAGCATATCAAGTGGATCAGTAGGAGAAATACTGATACTGACAACAACTCCTGGCATGTTAGCAAGCCTAGCTAACCAAGCATCTTTTACCCTGGGAGGATACCCTACAACTACTAAAACTTTTCCAACGCAATCACCTATGACAATATTTCTCTGATTAAACTTGATACCTGGTGGAGCTATAATATCAACTAGAGCCATTATTTCACTTCCTTTCGATTAAAATATGGTGTAACGGTTTCTTTTTCTTCTGCCCTTTCAAAGGCAGCTTGAGGAGAGTGAAAAAAAGAAAACAGCATATCAAGTATCTCTTGATAGCTGCTTAAATGAGCATTTAACTCTGCTCTTGCCAACTCTCCTACAAACTCTTTAGTTTTGCTTAACAGTTCATCTTCATTGCCTTTTTCCCCTGGTATTAATACAAAAAATCTCTTTTCCATGGCTTCTGCACCAGCAGTTATCTTTCTTACATAGTTTGTATATCCCCTTAGGATAACTTTTCTTTTTCCTTCAGTTTCTTTTAACTTTACTTCCAAAGCTTTAATATAAATATCTAAATCAATAGGTCTGGGGATAGCTTCTATCTGCATATCTCCTGGTATTGCCTGGATTGCTTCAAACAAGGCTCCAATTCTCCTTTCTTTTTCTCTGTCAGACAGAAGTGAAAATGGGCTAGGTTCTACCCTAACAACAGTAACAGGTGTAGCATCATAGTGGTATTCTATACCTTCAGAAATGTCCTGTATTGGCAGCCATTGTTGTACTGTGTTATCTTTACTTTTTACGTTTACCTGTTTGTTTGCTAATTTTTGTTTTTTACTTGGTAGTTTTATTTTAAGTTTAGATATGGCTGGTAACTTCACTAAAAGCCCCTCCTTTTGTAATAATATACCTTGGGTCTACTACTCCATGTCCTAAAAGCTCTTAACTGTTGGTACAAACTGTTACCGGCAGTATCTTGCTTGAACAGCATATAAGCCATAGCCGCAGGTAAAGTAAATATAAAAAGTCTTGCAAATAATTTAGGACCTATTGGTAAAGGCAAGATAACAGGTATTAATTGCAATACTCCTCCTAACGCCATGCCAGCTGCAACAGCACCAAGCTCTATAAAACCAAAGCCAGGAAATATCTCCATTTTGGTTTTCGTTTCCCTGGGAACTAAGTATTCATTTTTAGCCATATTAGACATTCTAGACATTCCCTTCATTTATTTTCTTCCTACAGTAGAAGCTATTCTATACAATGCAGATTGTCCCAAACTTCCTGCAGCACTACTCATTCCAGTATGATAAGCATAGTTTCTTAGTATCTTAGGACTCTTAAAACTAACCCAAAGTGCTGCAAGCCACATAAATAACTTAATCTCAAACTGTGTACCGAATCCATAGTCAGATGGAGCCAAAAGAAAAGCTATGCTCATATACAGTAGCAACATCTGTACAGCATGTGTCATGGAAATTATTATTACTTCCTTTACCCACATATCTGCCATTCCTCCTCCTGACATATGGCCAATGGCAGCATAAGGGGAAATGATAGCTGTAAGTGTTATTTCTACAGTCCTTATTAATGCCTGCATGAACACAAGAAATGTGAGTATTCCACCTCCAAGTACAATAATTGGAGATAGTAGGGTTCCAAACAAAACACTAGTTCCAACAGTACCTACAAGACCCTCTAAACTTAAATCACTTAAACCTACACCTATTCCAACATTACCAACCCATAATGCAAACTGGTTACCAATAATAATAGCGTTTCTAATAACCCAAGGACCCCCTGCAATGGCTATAGCAGACATTACAGTTCTTTTTAGCAAGCCCCCTGGATCAGTAGGTGCACCTTCTGAACGTAAAGAAGCCATCATCAATGCTTCCCAAGCAAACCTACAAGCTAATATAGCCCCAGCAATAGCTTGTGATCCTAAAATAAATTGGTTAATCCATGAAATGTTTAATAAATCATTCAACATGCCATATTGAGTAAAAACAGAAAGGAACCAGTCAACAACAGTAAAGATGGGTGAAATAAATCCTATCAAAAATTCCTCAAAACCAGAATTAATCATATCACCAATTCTTTCAAGCACTTAATCACATCCCTTCAAAAAGCAATAAAGTTACTAATATGGATTTCAAAAACTAACCCATCTAGTAACTTCTTGACCATTAACCATCCACTATCATTTGGCAGAGTTAGTACAATACATGCAGCACTATGCCTTGATAAGATAATATCGCCAATTTTCATATATCATCACCTCAGAACATACCTAAGATAGTACTTACAATTCCACCTGCTAAAATACCAATTACACCATATTTAATGGTATTACTTAAACTCTTGCTATGTCCCAGGGCTGAATGATCATCTTGAGCAGTTGACCTCATTATGGCGTGATAAGTTGCCATAACTGCAACTACTGGAATAGCTAGAGTAGTTAACCATGTTAGAGCTGTTTGAAAAAAGCTTATAATACTGTTTATAAAATCAGCATTTGTCCAGTTATTCTCCATGTTATCTAACCACCTTTTAAAAGCTAAGGCAGGCTATCAATATAACCTGCCTATTAAAAACTAATTTTTAAAACATGCCTAAGATTGTGCTTACAATTCCACCAGCTAGAATAGCAATTACCCCATATTTTATGGTATTACTTAAACTCTTACTATGCCCCATGGCAGAATGATCATCTTGAGCAGTTGACCTCATAATCGCATGGTATGTAGCCATTACTGCAACTACCGGAATAGCTAGAGCAGTTAGCCATGTTAAAGCAGTTTGAAAAAAACTGATAATCTGGGTAATAAAAGTTGGCATATCAAGTACCTCCTGAAATAATTTTTTTAAGCAAAATAAAAAAGCCCTTATCGGCTTTTTGGTTATCTTTCTAATTCAATTTTCGTTTTTTGCTGATTTTTTGTTATTACAATCTGCTGATCCTTTTCCCGTGTTCTTGCATGTTCTAATATTATTTCTACTGTCTTTTCTACTTCATTTAACACCCCCATAATTTCTTTTACTACACCAGCACTATCATTTGATTTTGCATAACTCTTAATATAATCAAAATTATGTTTTTCAAAGCCCTTTACGTCATACATTTGCATCAAAACTGCACTCGACATTTCAGCAACAATCTCTTGCTTTGGGTCCTGCCCTCCTTTTAATTCTACAAATGTTCCATGTGCTGCATGAGCCAGCTCATGAAAAAACGTTTTAGTATCATGTGTATATAATTCAATTTTCCCCTTCATAAAATAAAAACTACCGTAAGTACTTTCATTTACGGCAGGTTTATACTGAACATCTAGTCCTAACTCTTTAGCAGCTTCCCATAATGGAGGTAGCTCTGCTGGCTGGTAATTAATTTCTGGTAGAGGTTTACCAGTTGTATCCTCAACATTAAAAACCGGAATGCCCCTAAAACCTTTTATAAAGGTTTTTTGTTTTTCAACTTCTGTTTCTTTTCCTGTTGTCTTATCAACCTCAATTTCTTTTTTGGTAATTTTCTTTGTAATTGGTGCAAGTATATAAAACGCTTTTGCTCCCTTTGTAACATGTCTATCTACCTCCTTCCATTGTTTAAAGCCCCTTGCATCTTCGGTGTTATTAGCAATCATTAAAAGATTGTTTCCTAAGCTCCAATTATGGCAAGGCTTACTATCACCGGCTTGCTTTTGGATCATTGTCCTGGCGACAGCTACTGGCATATGTCCTGTTTCAAACATCTTTAACAGTTTATATGCTGCGTCATTGATGATAATATCTCGTTTATCTTCTGTAGATTTTTTCATAGCCTTATTTACCCCTCCTAATCGTCAATATAAAATTCATCTTCTTTTACAGGTATAATCACTTCTTCTGGCACTTCATTTTCAGTCATAAGATCGCAATTTTTTAGAGTAATTTTTACCATTTAAAAATAACCTCCTTCCGTTTTATTCTTTAGTTTTGGTTCTTCTATTCCAGTATCTTTCTCATCTTTAAAAACAATATTTGGTACCCATGTTGTCACATTCTTATATGTCCTGTTCTTAGCTTTCTTTGTAGCAGGTCTAAACACTTCGCTTAATCCTGGCCATGAACTCATGTCTTGAATTGGTATTTTAGCAGGGAACTGACCGGCTTGAAGCAAAAGACAGTTTCCTATTTCCCATCTTAAAACCTCATCAGGGGTTAATAGTGCTCTTCCTGTCGAGCCTTCCGATTCGGACGGTCTGTATTTATTCTTTTGTATAGATTTAGTTACAACGGTGTATTTACCAACCTTATTGCTAATTTCCCTTGCGGTATCATTATCTGCAGTTCTAAGATATATCCAAGTATCACAATTCCCTAAAACTATTTCGGCAGTTTGTTTACCATAGACATGCTCTAACTGTGCTTTTGCTTGTATTGCTAGAATTATTCTGATTCCTCTTCCTGCTGCAACAGTCAACTTTTCCGCAAGATTGGGTAATTTACCTATATTCCCAAATTCATCTAACAAAAACCAAACAGGTACAGGAAGTTTACCTCCATTATCTCGGGCAACATTGGCAAGACCAGCGTATGCTTGATTAACAAATAGAGAAGCTATTTGCCTTCTGGCTCCTGCTTCATCAGGCATCTTGATAAATATAGCCATAGGTTTAATACCTGCCTCATCCGGATTAAAATCGCTTTCGCTGCACATCATAGCAATACTTGGATCTGCAAATAATCTTAGATGAGCTGACGTGCCTGTATAGATACTACTCCTTGTTCTACTTTCTGATAGTGCTGCAGTTCCATAAGCCATTCTAGCTATGTCATTTCCATCCATTGACTTAAACCAACCATCTAGCAATTCTCCTCCATCTGCCCCAAGCTGTGTAAGTATTCTATAGGCTGATGTCATGTGTCTAGCATCTTCTGGAGCGTTAATTGCTGTTGCCAAACAAAGTGAAGCAATAAGGCTTTCTTCTGCCTGCGGCCAGATAGGATCATTGCCTGTTCCGTACGCCCAGGCTAAAATATTGCCTATTTCCCAAGCCTCTCTTGAAGCTTCCTCTACATCCCCCCTTTCTAGGTTAATAAGCACCTTAGATAATGGATTATATTTATTACCTTCTTTAGGATTTAAAAGGTCCAGAAGAATTACTTCGTAACCCTTCTTTTCTAGCCAAGCCGCAGTATGTTCGTAAATCTCACCTTTTGGATCAGTAACAATCATACTTTCTTTGTTATGTCCAATACTCCAAATAGAAGGCATAATAACACGCCTGGACTTTCCACTCCTAGTAGCACCAATAATTAGAGTATGAGGGTTACCTGCATCTGGATTAGTAACCAACGCATTTTTCCCTTTTGAGCTGACTACAATACCTGCCTTGTCAGGCTCGCTACATTTTGTTTGATTTAGGGTAGATCTATATTCACTAGTTTTTCTCCATCTACTACTACCATGTGTATGATCTTTACTGGCCCTAATAGATTTTTCAAAGGGCCAACCTGTACGCCAGAAAATAAAAGCTAATGCAAGCAATGCACCAGCTAAAGGTATTTGTGATAACCAAAATTGAGGTGGCCTATCTTTCCACAGTTTAATAGTCATTTCAAACCAGATATTTTCACCTGTAACTGGGTTATCGCTGTTTAAATAAGAAAAAACCTGCTCCCAAGTCATTTCTGGCTGGAGAACAGGTAAAATTGTTTTTGGTATATATAATATTGGTACACTTCCTATAAAACTAGCAATGAAAAATAGTGGCACTAACAACAGCACTATTATCCTTGGAATTGTTAATATTCTTTTTTCAAACAGCGGTCCCAAAATCTTGCCTATAATAAAAAAAACCTTTTTCCAGAACAGAAAAGGCAGCAAAACAAATCCTACTATTAATTTTAGTGGCATATCTTTTCTTAGCTCCTTTCTATCTATCAATCTTTATTAATCATTAGATAAATATGAATACGCCTGTTAAAGGTGACTATTCTAACCAAGCAGGTATATTTTTAAGATTTAACCCTGGATTTTTAGCTGTTTTTTCATCTTCAAAATCTAAGTCAGTAGCACCACCTTTAAATGAATTATTTTCTTCTTGGTCAAAAGGATTATCTATATCCAAGGTTTTTGGTTTTAGTTTTTGAGACAAATTAACTTCACCAATATCCAAATATTTGATCCTAGTCTCTGTATTATTAGAAGTCCTTACATATTCTACTATTTCTTCAATCCTGTTTGGTAAACCCATGCCTGATATTACACTAAACACATACACTTTATCTGTTTCATTTTGGTCTATATATGTACCCCAGAATGTATCAGCATGAGGTAGTAATTTATTAATACTATCTTCTAAGGCTTCCATTGCAAGTATATCAAGCACTTGATCTGACTTGTTTGCAGGAGAGATGACACTGAAACCAATAGATTTAGCCTCAGCTTTGTAGTTATATCCACCAGCCACAACACCGTTATCAATACTCTCTAATATTTTCGCTATAAGAGCATTATTGTCTTTGAACTCACTTAGTGTTAAATCAGCTCTAGCAAAAGTAATACAACCACCCACATTTAATACACGTAATAACTCCTGTCCATCAAAATGCTTATTACCATATGGTTTAAAAGAGGTAATAAGGTTTAATTGATGTATTAAACTAGCTACAGTTAGATTACTATCAGAAGTCCAATCAATACCAGGTCCAATTTCACCTTTTTCTCTTTTAGCTTTATATTCATTATAGAGTAATTCGTTGTCAATAATAATGATAGGTAATTCACTAACAATGTCATTTAGTTTTGCTAAAACAGCTAACGCATTTTCATTTTCAACTCTTTTATCTCTCTTTCGAGGAATACTAATTATTAGCCCAAAATTAACACCAAAATATTCTTGTATTTCACTTGCCCATTTCATAATTGATAAAATACTTCCCGTGCCAGTACCACCGCCAAGACCCGCTATAATAAATACCATATCCTGATCACTAGCAATATGCTTTAATCTTGATTTTACTTCAGCTTCATTTTCAACCAATGCTTTATAACCGATCCTTGGATCACGTCCTGCCCCTCTTTCATAACCCTTCAAAGCAAGTTTGTTTTTACAATTTTCAATGCTATCTAAATCCTGAACATTTGTATTTATTGCAAGTGTAGGATAATAAGGTCTGTCCTCACTATCTTTAAGCTGTGCAATAGTATCTACTACTCTACTCCCCATTAGCCCCATACCAACAAAAGAAAATTTACCACTTATTCGAGTATTTTTTCTTCCATGATATTTAATTCTGCTATTTAGATATCCTTTAACATAAGACATTATTTAGACCCCCTATATATTATTTTAGCAACCTCACGCCCATTGTCAGTTAAGCTATACTCGTGTTTAGTACCGTAACTAACATGATCCAACAACAGGCCACCTTCAAGAAAACTTACTGCATTATCTACTACCTTTGGAGAATATGGACTGTTCTCATAAATTTTCTTTTTAATTATTGGTCCATTGTTTTCAGCTTCTAAATTTATAATTGTTTGTAGCACACCTAGAATTTGTCTGTTCGTAGAAATTTTACTGGCTAATAGATTAAGTACTTCTTTACTATGGTTCATTGAATTTTAACACCTCCCAATTTAACCTGAAAACTTATATTATCTTACATCATGGTATGTAAGGTAATATAAGGTAAGATAATGTAATGTAATATGCTACAATTTAAAAGATTACATATATAAATACCATGTCAACAGAAGCATATACTGCACCTTACGCTTATACATCAACAGAAGTAGTCATTCACTCTACCCCCTAATACTTTCACCAAATTACAGCTTTTTATATGAGCTTCATCTGGAGATCTACATTCAACAAATCCACTTGGCGTATTTTTGTCGTTAATATATACTAGCTTTCCAATTACCTTTACTCTGGGGAACCATATGGTTGTGAATATACCATCTCTTTTTAAAGTTTTCTCTTCAGCTACTGCAGCTTCAATTCTACTTGCCTTATTTCCCATATTTTTTAACCTCCCATCAAAATAAAAAAAACGCCTTTTAGCGTTACATCTCATCTTGTTTATATGCTTCTTCTTCTGTCATTCCCATTTCAAGCTTCTTCTTAATATTTTCCTTTCTTGCAACATTCCTAACTTCTTGTAGTTTTGCTAGCTCTGCCTGTGCTTCTACTTTAAGTCTTTCTCTGTCTAATGCTTTAAATATACCCCTATAAGCACTTCTAGAAATAGTTTGTCCTGTGTCCTTATGAATTGATCTGCCAGTTTTTTGCTGCTGTTTATTGATTGTACCTGCCTCTCTTAGTATTTGATTTGCAATTCTATCTCTTATGTCGTTATAAGCTTTACCCCAGGCCTCGTCAGATTTGTCTTTTGATAAAGTATATACTCTGGTTAACTCCCTGGTAGCCTTTTCATATTGTTCTATGGTTTCTTTGATCTGCGGTTTTTTTAGCATCATATCAGCAATTGCTCTAGCTTCTTGTTTAACATCTTCTGGCATAAAAGCAAGTGCTACCCTGCCTTTACTTGGCATTTTACTTGCTAATGAACCAAGTTTGATCGATAGTTCATTTAAATCCTCTTTGCTAAACTTTGGAGAAAGCTTTTCACCAATTGGATCAGCTGCTTGCATTTCTAATTCCGCTACTTTTTCCATATATTTAAGATCAGCAATTGCTTCTTTAGTAGCCTCTATCATGCTATTTCTAGCTAGAGTTTTTTCTATGTTTAACTCTGTTCTATACTGTCCAAAGATTTCATGTGCCACACCTCGTCTAAAAGCTTTGAGCTCAATATTTGATAACTGCCCTCTCCTGTTTGGGGCTCCACCAGAAGGATAAGCTAGTACATGGACATGTGGATGGCCTTGTTCAGGATGATGTGCTGCAACCCAATTGATTTGTTCGTACTGCAAACCTATTGCTTTTGTAAAGTGTTCCATGTTTCTCCTGGTTAAATCCTCCCATGAGTGCCTTCCTAAATAACCTAATTTCCTAGCATCTTCCTCTTTTAGGCTAATTACTAATCTCCATGATAATGGACTTATTTTTGCCTCTAAATCTCTAATGGCCTGATCCATTATAGGAGGATTAGCTACATCTGGTCCAAATAACCCAGTACTTTTTGGCCGATTTCCTGCATACTGAATATGTGCAGCATCAGAGGATAATTTTATTTTTTCTACACCTGGTCGATTAGCAATATATTTTATATGTCCTTTGTCCTTTGGATTGTTTAAGTTAAATTTCACCTTTACGAATATTGGTGCTTCATGCTTCATAACCTCACCTGCCTTATATATTTATGAAGTCTAACCTAACATACAGTTTCAATTACGTCATTTAGTCTAATGAAATGCGACTATTCGCTTATATAGATACTATATACAAAAGACTTATTTCGAGCCCTTTTCTTTCAAGCCAATTAGTAGTACACCAACGAAACTTTATTTGGAAATCCTCCGCATTATATTTTTCTTTAAGTTCTTTCAGTTCCTTATCAGTTAAATAATCCTTAAAAAAATATTTTTTTTGTCCATTTAACAAACCACTATATCTAAGACCTTCTAATTTATGGTATCTGTTAGGAAACTTCATACAATGTCTTTTAATCTTCTCTAATCTCCTTAATACCGAATTGTAATATTTAACTTTTACATTATTATCTGACATATTAATTCTCCTTTCATGTCGCACAAAAATTAATTTTTAAACCTTCTTATTAGTCCTTTTCAGTCGTTTCTTCCAGCATTTTTCCTCTCTTTAAATTTGCCTTTGATTTGGCTACCGCTTGGTTCCAAGCATCTATTGTATCTACATCTTGATTAGCTACCATTTTTAAGACAGCTCTATTAAGCCAAGCTGAAGTTCCTGCAGCAATACCAGCGTGAACTGTTAGACCAGCTAGTCTGTCTATATATGGCTGCAGAACCCGTCGGAAAGCATCTTCGATTTCTGGAATACTATCTTTTGCATTTTCTGTTTTGAAGAAGTTTTCTATAATATCTCTTGTTAGTTCACTAGCTGTAGTATCTTGCTTTTCAGCCTCTTTTTTGACCTTTATAAAGGTCTCTCTTGTAAGTCTAACTTTTACTATTTCACTCAACCTTTGCATATTTTAACCTCCTTTCATTGTAAAATAATTACATTTAAAGAGACCACAAACAGACCACACCGTGGTACAAGTTGTGGTCCCTTATTTTTGTTCTCCCACCTGGCTTTGCCAGGTGTGTGTGGCCCGAGGCGTGGCCTCGCTTATCCTGCATTAAAGAACTATGGTTTTTGCTTCTCTATTAGGCTGTGAGATGTATCCATAATTTTGGCATTTCGCAAGCAAGATTTACCCTGGCGAATTTTACCTAACAATATAACGACCTCCATTCATTTTTGGTTTAACTTCCTGACATACAAAAAAGCAGCTCCTGGGCCTGCGAAAGATATTCGCTGCAAAATGGACCAGGTGCTGCTCTTTTAACCTAGCGTTACTTTACCGACCGACACTAAATACTGACACCCAAGTTATGGGCGATAAGGTATAAGCGGTTGAGCTAGACATTCAAAATGACCTCGAAAGAATCCGTTAAAAAGCAAGCATGATATCATCTGTACTAGAACATCTACAAGCTGTTGTGCTGTAGGGCAGAAAACTTCTCCTTTTTTAGAGAGGATTTTGATGCACATCTTATAGACACTTTGCCACAAAGAATTATAATCCTCTTTAGAGAGATTTCGATTACCATGACCGCAAATAGCATCAAAAAGTATCCGTATTCCGACGAATAGCTTATATAAGATAAAAAAAAGTCTTGATAAAAAAGGCTTTTATTGTTATTGCTTAAGTACTTACATATAAAATTTGCTACTATATTAACCCACACAATAGCACTAGTAGCACACTCCTATGGTAACCATTCAGTAAAGTATAGCTCAATTTGCTTCAGCTTTTTCAGTTTCCTTGTGACGTTGTTCAAGCTCAACAAAAACTTTTCCAAAACACTTAGCCATAAGAGGGGGCACAGCATTCCCAATTTGTTTTGCTTTTGATATCATTGAACCACAGAAACTATAAGTGCGGGGAAATGTTTGTAAACAAGCAGCTTCTCTAACACTTATTGCACGATCTTCAACCGGATGTCCAAACCTGCCGTTAGAGTAACTTAGACACTTTGTAGTAATTGCACTTGCAGTTTTACTATATGACAACCTACCATATACATCACTATGCCCACTATGATTTTTATGACAATCAAGCCATAATTCTTTAGGCCAATCCTGCCTGCTCCCGCCCTCAGTAGTTGCTCTTATACGCTTTAGATTCATTTCGGATAATGAGGCTGCACAATGATCAGGATCATTGCGATCAACTTCACCCGCCCGTAATGTTGACAAGTTCATAATCCAATCTCCTGTAGTAGAATAATCAGGGTTACTTGTCCCATCTCCATGTGTGAATGGAGGTAATTCTATATTATAGCTTTTACTTGCCATAACAATAAGTCTTTTTCTTCTTTGTGGTACGCCATACCTTGATGCCTCTACAATACTAATAAGTGGTTGAGTATATTTTAATTTACTTAATAAGTCACAAAAGTCTGCCAAAGGGCTCATTTCTATTGAAAAGTTCTGTATACCAGGCACATTCTCCACAAATATGTAATCCGGTAAATAATATTCTATAAAACGACCAAATTCACTTAATAAATTTATACGTTCATCATTGCTGTTTTTATATTTATTTTGTTTTGAAAAAGGCTGACAAGGAGCACACCCACAAAACAAAGTCGCCATACTATTATCATAATACGGCTCAATATCTTGTACTTTAATTTTTCGTATATCTTCTTTAATAAAACCTGCTTCGGGGAAGTTTAGCATAAATGTTTCAGCAGCATACAAATTATTATCTAATCCTAGGGCTATCTGCATGCCTGATTTTTTAAAACCATAACTAGCTCCACCACAGCCCGAGAAAAAATCGTAGACTTTAATCAAAATTCTCCCCCCCAATATTAAACATTTCTATTATTAAAGTGAATATCTATTATATCATTTATTAATTTAAACACTTCACATTGATCTTGAAATTTTGCAATAATCTGCCTTTGAATTGTTAATATCTCTGTTGAACTCACTTTAGTTTTTGCGAGCTCTTTTTCTGTTTTTTTCTTAAAATACTCCTTCCAGTCAACAGATTCTATATTATCTATGTCCTTAAAATAATGCTTCCTATCTTCATCACTAATACTTTTATATAGTAGTTTCTCCGGCTGCTTGCCAGGAAAAAAATAAACATACTGTGTCCAAAACTTTAAAAAATCTCGAAGTTGTTTAATCTTTTTAGTTCCATCACTTCCAGTCAATGGATTCCCGTCTAAATACAAATGTATTTCACAACCTACCAGTTCTTTTACAATATCTGACAATATTTCATTATCTGCTTCTGGAATTTTTGCCTCATCAACCTTCCCATTAACCATATAATTAGACAATTTTTTCCTGTATTCTTGATTAATAGGTTCTCTATTCGGCCAATGTTTATCACCATCAAAAATAAAAATCGTATTTATATCTGACGTGGCTACTGCATCACTAACGGAGTACTTTATTATGCTATCAGCTCCACCAGGAATATATATGACTTCAACAAAATTTTTCAAATTACTTTTTAACTTTTCAATATAAACATCTACAAAAGCTTTAGTCAAATTATCTTCAACATAAATCTTTATTTTATTAGCATCCGTATTTCCAATGACATTAAACGCTTCTTCTGGATACGCACGCGGCCTTACTCTGATTTTAGCCCCTTTAATGTCATCTGATTCCAAATACATAATTTTAATGGCCTCGGGTGGCAGGTTTCTAATCATAGTCGGGGAATGTGTTGATATAATAATCTGATGTTTATGTTTCTTAATTTGCTCCAATAAAAAAGCTTGTAACTTTTGTTGTGCTTTTGGATGTAAAGATGTTTCTGGCTCGTCCAATAAAATCAATGATTTCTCTGAGGCATTCATAATTGAATGTACTAAAACCACTACAGCTGTTTCTCCACTTCCTGCAAAAGCTTCGGAATATTGTAAACCCTTTTTATTAAGAATAACACTCGGAGCAGTAAGATTACCATAAAAAGAATGCTCAACTAACCTAATTTCTTTGTATTCAGCCCCTAATATACTACTTACCACTTCACAAGCTTTTTTTGACAATAAAACATTCTTCTTTATTTTTTCTTTCTTGAAATACTTGTAACTTTTCGAATTATCATTAATTACCCTCCGTAAAAGTTTTGCTTTATGCCGTATATAATCCTGTTTTGTTTTAAGAGTTTCTGTTTTATTAAACATGCCATGCCAAAAAAATTTATCAAAAGCACCTATCCCAGATTTAAAATCTAAATATAAAACATCTTTTTTAATAGCCCTCCAACGTGTCTTGGTTCTGTCTTCCATATTAGTAGATTTATTAATTTTAGGTAATTTCTTCATTCCATAGTTTACAATAGGACGTGAAGGTTCCCAATAATCCGGTTTATCTTTTTTATTTATTCTTGTCTTTATAACTTCAACTATATCCTCAGGATTTTTAGACCAATAACCATAAATAAAACAATTTGGATAACTCTTTTCACGAATTACATCAACGTCAGTTGAAAACCAAAAAATACCAGTATTATTTCCTCCCGGACATCCGTATAAAGCTTGTAGTACAGAACTTTTACTACACCCATTAGCTCCTACTAATGCAGTAAAAGGAAACTCAAAATCTATTCTTTCCCCTTCAGCTAATTGTTTATAATAAGGGAATCGTATATATCGGATAAAAGGTTCAAATTCATGAGATCCCAATTTCATAATTCTATAAATACTATTAATTGTTTTCAATATAATTTCCCCCAAAATTAGTCTAAGAGCTATTTCGACATAATTCTGAGTTTTTCCTGCTATGGAATTATAAGGATACAATCTTTGATTCATGAAGATGGACTTATCAGTTCAATCATAGATAATATTAATTTCTCATATGGGACCAGATTATTTGAAAAGGCTTGGATTTCATCAATATCATTTACAGTAATACCTAACAGCTGAAATTGTTTTTCAAGAAGCACCATTAAGTCCACATCTTGCTTCACTTCTTTTTTTAACTGAACTAAGTCATCTGGAAAAAGCATTAAACATCTGTTTTCCCATAACATACAAAAAATCCTTTCTTTATTATTATGTTTTAAGCAGACAGTAGGTATCTATAATGCATGATAGTATATACTATGTGTATTAAGATATTGATATTCAATATTAATATTGCTCAGATTTGCTTTTTTCCCAAAATCACTCAGCCCTCTTTTTACGGTAAAATAAATAACCCTACCCAGGCTGAAGATTGTTGTCATCCAGAAATTCCCCGTAAATAAGCTCAGCTTTTCTATTGAAAAGCTGGATGCTATATCTTCAATTTTAAAACTACCTCCTTATTTTGGTTTATTCTACCATAGAATTGATAATAATATTGCTTTTTATTACGCTTTTATACTCCTTCTATTGTTTTTACACAAAAAATAGCCTTATAAGGGCATCCTTATATATAATTTTTCCCGTTAAAAAAGAGTAGGCTTCGCCCACTTCTTATGTCAAGTATAACATAACCCTAAGAATGCTGTGAAGAAACTTATTTAGACGATTTTTTGCATATGATATAAACCTTTTGACTATAACTACTCTCTACTATCCATCTCCTGCTAAGAAGCTTTTTGGTCCGCCTTCTCCTCTTTTGTATGGCGCCAATATATGATGAAGATTAACATACCGTTGGCTCAGATATTGTTGCTTTACATGAATTTCTATCACTTTGGCCATCCTTTAGCTTTGTTTAAAATCAATTAATTAAACAGCACTTACAATTTCCATACCATTGAATACTCCGTTTTCCTAGTATCTTCATTTTCTTTTTCTTTTTCTATTATAAATCCATGCTTTTTATAAAATTTTATCGCTTTCAAGTTTTTAGCATAAACATCTAATCTTAAGAGGGGATAATTTTGCTTACATTTTTCAACCAATTTACTTCCTATTCCATTACAATGATACTGGTATAATACAAATAGTCCTGCAATATATGATTTGTCCACAATGCCTATAAATCCTTTTATTTCATTACCCTCTTCATAAATATGAACTTCAGATTGAGGTAATAGTCTTTTTACAGAATCATAATTTTCCATCCAATAATATTCGGATATATAATCATGAGCTTTTATATTCTCTTCAAGCCAAATTTTCATTACATTATCTATTTTAGATATAGTAAATTGTTTTATCATTACTAATACTCCTTATGAAAAATAGACTAGTCTTCAAGTTGATTTATTATATTATATAACGATTATAATCACTATTGTTATGCATTTACTATCAAATGATCACCTGCTGTTGGTTTATAATTTCCTGACACACAAAAAAGCAGCTCCTGGGTCTGCAATAAATACTTACAGCTAATATGGACCAGGTGCTGCTCTTTTGACCTAGCGTTACTTTACCGACCAACCCCCAAATACTATCACCAAAGTATGGGCGGTAAGGTATAAGCGGTTGAGCTAGACATTCAATTTGAGCAAATCATATTTATACTATTCATTAGCTAACTTCAAATACCATAATGTACTTCGACCACAAAGAAGGAAGGTTCTTTTGTTCGATCTTATTAAACCCAACATTTTGAAGTATTGCTATAAATTTATCTTCTTCGAAAAGATTTATCTTCCACCAAAACTTACCAGCCAAGCTAGTAACAAAGTTGTGTCTTGTGATAAAAATTAGCAGTATACCCCCATCTTTAAGTAATTGTTTTAAGTTGCTTAATGCGCTATTAACGTTTTCTTTAGGGATGTATTCCAATAAGGCTGATGAAATAATAAGGCCATATTCATTCCAATTAGATGGAAGTGAATCGGGGTTTAAAACATCAGCCTGTTCTAACTTTACATTTTTTATTCCTTTCTCTATAATTTGCTTTTGGAAAATGTCTAACATGCCCTGAGTAAGGTCAAAAGCATGAAATACTAATCCTTCATAACCCTTTTCTTCTGCAATTTTATAGAGAGTTCTTGTAATAACTCCTGTACCACAACCGGCGTCTAAAATTTTCAAAGATGTTTGTAAATAATTAGAATTGTGAAAGAATGCATCTAGTTCTTTACCCCATCCAAGACGATTAATATACAAAGATTCATAATGCAAAGCCCTCTTTGTGTACAATTCTTGAATTTTGCTGCTGGTTTTCATCAAATTTTTATTACTCTTCAACACAAACACCTTCCTGTTTGTTTATTAACTAAATATATTTTTATAGATAAATCTTATATAGGTAAAAAAGAAAACCTTTTTATAGTTTTTCCCTAATATACATTCTCATATTAGATTAAAAAATATATCTTTACTATTATCTCTCCGCTCTTTCCTTGTCTTTCTCTTTATCCTTTTTACGTTCAGTAATAATAAGATGTTCATTGGTCTTGCTTTTTAATAGCTTCTGTTTTTTAAACACTTCATAACTTATAGGTCTACCACAATCAAGACTTTCGGATTTTTCTTTATCAAACGATTTTTTATCCTTGTAATATATAGTTTCACCAACTACGCCTGTACAGCTTAAAAAGCTGATTTTACCATAATAATCCTTTAAAAGTTCTGACAATGTAATGTACCTCCATTTTTTTAGATCTGACTTCCTTACAAGCATAAAAAGCAGCTCCTGGGCCTACTAAAAAAACTCGCAGCGAATATGGACCAGGTGCTGCTCTTTTGACCTAGCGTTACTTTACCGACCGACCTTAGACAATAACACCAATGTATGGGCGGTAAGGTATAAGCGGTTGAGCTAGACATTTAAAATAACTCACAATGGACTCTGTTGAAGCAAGCATGAAATCATCTGTATTACAAATAAACCCCTGTGAAATTACCAGGGATTTGCATTTGATATTTTTTCATTTAGTGTTTTTGAGACGCATCATATAGTAACTTAGAATTAGTTCCTAACAGTTTCCTTTAATATTTTATCAAACAAATAAAATCTAGCATGTGTCACACCCAAAATTCATATTCTGGCATAAAGTTTCCTTTTATATTGAAGGAGTATCCCAACCCTTTATATATACCTGAGCCACCATCATCGGCTGTTTGGATCGGTATTGCAACAATAGGTTTTTCAAAATTATGACAAACCTGTCTATAATCAACGATAGTAATAATACTCCAAATTATCATCATTACAACCAAGACTACCAAAAATTTAATGGTTGCCCTTTCCCTTTTCCACTTAATTCACATCCTTTACTACCATGGTATCCTTCTAGTACGCCTTATTAAAGAGAATGTTCAGCAGAACATTCTTTCCTTATAGGGTCTCATCTAGTATTCATGCGAATTAAAACTTAATTTCTGATAATACTATTGATAGAGTTTTATATAATACATATTGTGTAAGCGTTTTCTTTTGAAAGTTATTTTAGTATTTTTGATTTCTGTTGAAGATAGATGTTACACAAAAAATGATATTACAAAACTCTTTTATTAGATTTTTATTTAAAGGATGATAACTAATATGAAATTTAAAACTTGGACTTGTGGATTTATTGCTGGCACCATAGGCACAATAATTCTAACTGTAATTTCTATGACGTTGTACTTAGTAGGTATAATACCTATAAGTATTACAGAATATGCTACACGCTTTATCTTAGACATTCCAGATGAACCAATGAACATAGGCCGATGGATTGTTGGTTTTATAACAAATTTCGGTCTAGGTGGTGTTTTCGGAGTTTTTTTTGCTTATGTACATAAGATAACAGGACCTGAAGAATCAAAAATAAAAATGCTCGGATTAACTTTTATTTTATGGTTTTTTCAACTAGCAATTGTCCCAGCACTAGATAGAAATATGGCTAAATTTAGCACTTATGACACAGCAATTGCTTATTATTTTATCTATTTAATTTGGTCAATTATAGTAAGTTCATTTATACAAAAGTATCTACAGTTTCCTGATAAAGATACAGCAATATCAAAATAATAGTTAATAATTCAAATTTGTAGCTAAAAAAGAGCCGTTATTTTGCACTTCCTATCTACTACTGTTCTTTATAACTATTTTTTCAAATGCACTTTCAATGCAAAGTATTAAGCATTAAGAGGAGTCAATTATTTAATTATTATTAATAATATTAAGAACTATACGAAGGGGTTATCTTTAATGAAATTGCATGACAGATTTATAAATGGTTTTATTGCTGGTGCTTTTGCTGGTATTATTTTAGACCTTTTAAATTATTTATCCTATAAATTAAATATTACTGAAATTACATACTGGGAATGGGCATCTGTACTTATTTATGGATATAGAACCGAAATAACATTTGAAATCATTCTGGCGTTGGTAATGCAAATCTTTTTTGCAGGGATTGTCGGAATAGTTTTTGCTTATTTAATCAAATATGTAACTAGTAATTATCTTTTGACTAAAGGGGTTATTTACTCATTGTTTGTATGGTTTTCAGCAAATGCGATTACCTATATGTATGACGTTAGCCCTTTATCACCAATCAAAGGTGATACTGTTATATCTAACCTTATTACAGTTTCAATCTACGGAATAGTTTTAGCTATGTTAATAAAACGGCTTGAAAGTGAACATTAATTTCAAGGATGCGTAAGACCTCTTGAGAAGGTTATTACGCATTTTCCATGCCAATATACCTATCATTGAGTAATATATAATCATGTTAATCTCACTAATGTATTATTCGTTAAGATATAGTGATAAGTTAAACTATACTACGGAAAGCTCCCACAGATATAATGATGCAATAGAGCCATAGGGTGAATACCTTTTTCTATACCTATTAAATTTTTCCTTTGTTAAATCCTTAAGACCGTATAAATTCATCATTCCTCTACGGATAGCTAGATCTCCGTAACTCACCACATCAGGACGACAGAGTGAAAAAATCAACAACATCTCAGCGGTCCAAATGTCATTATTTTTCAGGTATAAAGTTAGCCCTTGTAGGTCCTATTTTACCATATAAAACTTCATAAAGTCTGTTCAATCAATACTGTGTTATCAGGTTTATGGATCAAAAAAAACCAATCCATTTTAACATTTGATCATCAAAAGCAGCTCCTGGGTCTGCAATAAATACTTACAGCTAATATGAACCAGGTGCTGCTCTTTTGACCTAGCGTTACTTTACCGGCCGACCTAGAATACTAACACCAGAGTTATGGGCGATAAGGTATAAGCGGTTGAGCTAGACATTCAAAATGACCTCGAAAAAAAATCCGTTAAAAAGCAAAGCATGAAATCATCTGTATTAACAATTAAAACCCCTGTGAAATTACCAGGAATCTGTATTTGATGTTTTTTCATTTAGTGTTTTTGAGAGGCATCTTATAGAAACTATGGATCATATATTGTGTTGGCTAAATAACCTATTGACTCTAGCAGGAATAGTTTAATGGCTCCGTTTGATGGATTACATATTTCCTTTACACTAACTGATAATTCTATTTGACTGCTTTTTAAAATTACTAATTATTTCGTCCATAATTAAAAACTGTAATTCATTACAATTAATAAATGGTTCATCAGCTTTCTCTTGGCTTTCTAGGTATTGTAAAAACACTTCCATACGTTTGAGTCGTATTTTCATTACTGCTCTCTTGCCGCAACCCGAATCCTCTATAAGAAATATTTCTTTGGTAAGTTTATCAATCTCTTCAAAATGTTTATTAGAAGATATCGTGGTATCTTCACATAAGCGTTCTAAATAGGAAAACTCCTTAAGTAAATAGTTAACATAATAATAACCCGATGAAGTTACACGAACAAATTCTGCCTCTTCGCCTCCTGCACGGTATCCGTTATCAGCTTCTATCAAATGGTTCCTTAATAAAGGGTTTAATACTATTCTGAATTTCTGCTCATTAAGGCAAATATCCTTAAAATATGGGTATATATCTGAAATGGAAGCAAATCCCTTACCTGCACTAGATTTTATATTTCTACGTTCATACAAAAATTTAATAATACGTATCTTTGTAAAGTGAGAGAAAAAACCATCGTCTTCAATTTCAAATAAATTGATTAGTAAACTTCTATTTGAATGATAATATTTGTAGTCCCCCAGAGAAATACTTCTTAGAAGTGCATGGTATGGAATAGTATAATCACCTTGAGCAAGATAGGTCTGTATATATTCTCTTGTATTTGTATGCCCAGATACTAACAAGGTTATTAGCATCTCTTGCCCTAATCTAACATTATTAGCTGATAAAGCCTCTATTAATGCAATATTAGGATTTTGTTTGTTATTAAATAATGATTTACTAACAATTTCTAAAAACTTGCCAACATTTATTTTATACTTTATACCGTTTAGAAGAATTTCCATTTCGACATTACCACGATACTTACTTGCCACTTTAATACGTTGAGATATTATGGAAGCAACTGATGGAGCTGAAATATGATAAGCGAAATTTTGATAAGCATCAAAAGGCTTTATATTTCTAAGTTTCCAATAAGATTCTTCCCTTAGCGATATTAGGACCAGACTCTTAAATTTTTTTGTAAACTCAAAAGCGGACATAATACATTTTTTTTGGAACTCATCGCTCATTTGATCAGCGTTATCAACTGTTAAACAGATTAATTTCTTCCCTTCTTGTCTTCTAGAAATATGCTTAACTACATCCTCAGCAAACACAACTTGATCATCAATTTTTTTACATAAGAATTTGGAAATTTCCATGTCGAAATCTTTTTTGTTGTCTTCAAACAGAGGCTTTAGGGCACCCCTTTGTAATCTTATAATTTCTGGTTTGTATATCTCATGAAGAGTATCCCAATCATCAATTTTTAATCCTTGGTATTGATTACGAATTTGTTCCAAGCATTGTCTTAGAATAAAAGAACCGATATTTATGCTCTCATCTGACACCTGTGTAAAATCTATATATAGCCAAATTAGATTATTTTTTATTGGTTGAGGTATAACCCTTTTAAAATATCTATGTAGAAAAGTAGTCTTTCCAGAACCCACACCTCCTACTATAATCATTACTTGAGACATCCCATATCTATTAAACATGTCATCTTCTTTCCTAATAAAATCTTCATCAAATGCATAATCAGCTTCTTGTACTGGAATTCCAAGACGCGGTAGATCATCAACAATAAGGGCTGTAAGCTGCTTTTCATAATTTGTTACCCTTTCGTCATTACAATAACACTCATCGGAAATTTCATTTTCAAAATTCAAGTCAGAAAAAAATTCATATAAAATGGGTCTAAGATAAGAATCTAATGGGTTTCTGTTTATCTTAGCATCAGCATTAAAAATATTTTCTGATACACGTTTAGTAAACTGCGGAAGATCACGTATGTTAGAATTTGCTGTATTAAGTATATTTATAACGGTATTATTTGCATCGGACCGAGGACTAAAAATATTAATAAACGTTATAATATCTTTTTCTATATCTTCTAGCCCATTAAATATATACGTATCATTATCGTTGTCATTATAATTCAGTAAAAAAACTGCTAACTGATACCCGTTACAGATACAGCCTACATTTATTCTTTTATTTTTGCAATAATCATAAGCTTGTTGTAACGCTTCTTTAGTTAATTTATCTTTAGATAATATGCCGTAGCTCTTTGCCTTTTTGTTACATTTTGGTAAATTAAAATAATTCCCATTCTTTTTAGCCTCTACAAGAAATTGATTGTTGTTTGACTTAAAAACGTAATCAATAAATCCAACTTTATCGGTTCCAGAAGTGTATTCCTCTCGTTTGATATTGACCTCTTCCCATCCTAATACGCTTTTAAATAAAACATCTATCATTTTACAACGAGTATCTGTCTCACTTAGAATTTCTTCTTCATGCTGAGATAAAATTTTTTTATGCTCTAGAAACTTACTCAGTATATTATCAGCAGTAATGTTTCTTGACATTCTTACTACCCACTTCCTGTTTTGACTAATCTAGGCATCTATGCCTGGTTAATGGACAAATTCATTTAAATCTTAATAAAACATATGTTTTGATAATTTCACAAAATGATTATATTTAAGATTTAAAAGGTATACATTAGGACAATTTCTCCATAAAAATTACATTTCCTGCTACAATATGGAAATATCTTTTAATATATCCTAGACTTTAGGACTTTAGAAAAAAATGAATAAAAAGGTATCAATTTATTATTCTTGGATATGGCACATTTTCCATCAAATGTTCACCAAACTCTATATTATTATACTAGTCTTATAAAGAGAGTAAAGGTGCCCACGATTTTAGCTTTTCGCAAGTGAAAATTACCCTGACGGATTTTAACTAATAATGTGATGAACCCCCATCTTTTTTGATTTTACACTTCCAGACAAACAAGAAGCAGCTCCTGGGCCTGCGAAATATATTCGCTGCAATATGGACCAGGTGCTGCTCTTTTGACCTAGCGTTACTTTACCGACCGACCCCAAATACTAACACAAGAGTTATGGGCGGTAAGGTATAAGCGGTTGAGCTAGACCCAGGAGAGATGGACTAACAAAGAATTTCAACAAGTGGACCAATTTCTACCTGACTTAGGCTCCCTAATCCACCAAACTATTGCCATGCGATGTTAGCCGACCTTCAACCTAGACCTTTAAGTAATGGCTATCATCGCCAGATAGGACCTAGTGGAGCTTTGCTAGCAACATCAAAGCATAGCATGAACTGCTGCTAGCATAGCGGAACGGGTAAGCTAGACCCAGGAAACAGGACCCAAAAGCAATACTTACAAAAGATCCTGCGTAGACTAGCTCATCTGCAGATGCTGCCTGGACCTAAAAGCTAAACTCGGGTAGAAAAGGCAGCTTCTGCTATAACAACCTAGCGTTACTTTACCGGCCGACCACAGATATTAACACCAGATTTATGGGCGGTAAGGTAAAAGCGGTTGAGCTAGACCTAAATGTAGTTTTGCTTTATAAAATTAGGCTGCCACTACTGAAAACACTATCTATCTGCTTCATGAATTCTAAAATTTATAGGTTTATTTCTTTCAACAAATATTTGTTTAGTCCAGTCCTCCCCTTTTTCTTTACACTTCTTTAATTCAAGGCTAATAATACTGAGGTTTTTATCAATATCCTTGCTATTTAGCAAATGCAATTTATCTTTATCGTTTCCAAACAAGAGAATGTCAAGATAGCCTTCAAGATGGATAGTTTTTGAAACTAATACTGGAGTAGTGTAGATCCCTTGCCTAGCTAAATCCTCAATATGTTTTTTTGTATCTACTACCAGTTTATATTTTTCAGTACACTCCTCTTGAAACAATTTTGCCTGGTTATATTTAGCCTTTATTGAATTAATCTTGCTGATAAGATTAACATCAATACTTTTATTAACGTTAAATCTATCTGAAATAGCCTTAGCCGCCTCAAATGACGTTATATTTAAGAGCTTTTCCACAAAACTTATTGAATCTCCACCTGTACCACATCCAAAACAATAAAAGTCATTTTTATTTGGATAGACTGCCAATGATGGAGACTTGTCTTCATGGAAAGGGCATGTTCCAAACAGCTTGGTCCCCTTTTTATTTAGCTCAACACCTGAAAAAGCTTGAATAGTATCCTCAATTCTAACGAGATACTTGACCTCCTCATAGATACTAACCGTACTCATCTAGCAAACCCCCTTTTATACAAAATAAAAAACTATACACATAGGTTTTGAACCACTTCCAATTTTTCAAATGTAACCAACTATAAGCAAAAATAGTGAAAAATAATTAAATTCTAAACAAGCCTCAAAAATAATATTAATCAAACAGGTCCAATTAAGTAATATAAATAGCTTTAAATTTATCATCTTTAGCTTGTATCTCCGATGTTTCCTCCCTTATATTTTTACTTGAACTTTGTTGTATCCAATCTTCTTCTACAGCTTTCCTTATCCATCCATTAATATTTTTAGATATACTTGTTTGTTTCGCTAATTCTAATTTTTCTTTCACAAAGGAGAAAGAGAATTCTTTTGTTAAACTTAAAATTAGTTTAATATCGCAATTAAGTTCCTGTGATACTTTTTCCAAATAATCTTCCTGGCTTTTATCAACAACAACATTTTTTATCTTCACTTTTTGTTCCGCTTCTAATTCTTCATTTGCGTTGTTGTTTATTGTATTACTGTTATTATTAAAAGAACTACTGTTGTTATTATGTATAGGGGTTTTAACCGTATCCGGTTTTTTTCGGGATACGGTCTTTTTCCGGATACGGTTTTTTTCGGGATGTGGTTTTTCTTCTTTATTTTCTACTGGATCAGGGACAGTAATTATTTTATAAAGGTTGCCTATAAAATGGCCTTTATTATTTCTTCTCGGCTCTACTCTTATCAAATCTCTTTTAATTAACTCAGAGAGATAACTGTTATAAGTTTCGGGATGAATACCCAACTCTTTACAGATAGTAGATTTCTTAGGAAAGGCTTCTACTCCAGCACCAGCAAAAGTAATTAGATAAGAATATAGAGCTTTAGGGCCTACTCTCAAAGTACTATCTCGCATTATTTTTTTGGCCAACACCCCAAAACCATGGCTGTAAATCCCTTCCATGACGATTTTGTTTTCAGACATAATAGAAACCCCCTAATTACTTGTTATATAAAAAGACCGCAGAAGGTATATTTCCCCTCTACGGCCTAAGCAGGTACCCCGGTACAGCTCTCTATCTTGGTTAACATTAGTTTTCTAACTAACCCAACATCCACATCATTAAAATGATAAAAAAGACTAATAAAACTATTTACATTCCATAATCCTCTCTTACTTCCACTATTTAATATGCTCATACAATTCTTTTCAAATTTTTTCTGTGATTGTAATTTTATATATGCAGGGGTTCCTGTGTCTAGATTGCCCAACTCGGTTTGTCCATCTATGCATTTTGAACAAAGTGTAAATCCATTTTGGTTAAGCACTACTGTTGATGGCTTTTTATCATCTGACTTTAATTCAGGAAGTCTTGGTTTTTCAGTCTGTTCAATCTTATTAGGTGCCATTTTCATACACTTATTCAGGCCAGAAACATCTTGATCTTGTGCTCTAAATCCATTTTCTATATTCTTGTCTTTAAAGATGCCGTCTAAAGTTTCATAGTCAATGGTATACCATTTTGTGTTATCACTATCCATCTTGTTAAATCTATTTGTAGAAATAATTATTTCTAGTTTTTCTAAACGCTTAATAATTCTCCTAATCGTGCTTTCTGAGAAAAATGGTAAATACTTATGCCAATCTGCGTATGTGATATACAACCAAGTCTTTCCCTCATAAGAATTATTACTGTTTTCAAGTAAACAGTATAATTGCTGAATAATTATAGCCTCATTTAAACCTACTGCCCTTGCTAATGATGGATTTATTACTAAGGACTGTTCATTTAATAATATTTTAGACATATATCTTTCCCCCTCAAATTATATTTGCTGTCGTGATATCTTTAAGAGTGACAGCTGGAAATGGTTTCGAGAAATAGTAACCCTGACATAGCTTTACACCAAGAGAACGAAGAATATTAACTTCATACTTAGTTTCAACTCCTTCAGCTATTACCCTTGAACCTAACTTGTTACCCATTAACAACAATGATTTTATCATGATCCTTTTATCAATATTTTTATGGCAATCCATAATTAAATCTCTTTCCAATTTAAAATACTCAGGTTTTACATATAAGATATTTTTTAATCTATCGTATCCACTACTAACATCATCTACCGCAATAGATATTCCTTTAGATTTATACCAGTTTGCAGCATCTATTACTCTGCTTATATTTGACTTGTGGCTTTCAGTTATTTCTAAAACTATGCTGCAGTTGTTTAGATCTGCGGCATAGTTTGTTATCATATCGAGTTTTTCACAAAATATTAAAGAAGAAATATTAATAAAAACTTTACTTTTTGAATTTAACATCTGTGTAGCCATTAAGCTGTTATTTAAACATTGGTATTCTAACTGACGCATCTTTTTCTTTCTCCTGGCATATGAAAAGAGCCTGCTAGGCATTTCTAATGTAGTTCCTAACGGCCCCCTGGTTAGCATTTCCCAACCTTCAATACTATTTGCTTGTAGGTTTATAATAGGCTGTATATATGTGCTTATTTCACCGCCTAAGGCCTTATTAAAAACCTCATCTTTATTCTTTGGTCCCATTGTTATATTGCCACCTTTCCAGCATATCTCTGTTTTTTTGGATTACTACTACTCACAGAATCAATCCTCACTAATTTGTAATACTCTATCTTAAGATCTATATATAAAAAACACTCATGCCACCCTCTATGAGGATCCGAGTTAGCAAAAATGTACACACGTACGAAGTTTTCATATATACCAACTATTTTACCTTTTCTTTTACTACCTGCACTATTGCCTTTGTCGCGCTTTTGGTAATATACCCAAACTATCTCACCTAATTTAAAATCCAATCCTTCACCCCCTAAACTTACCTAAACTAAAAAAGCTGCTGGTTACCAGCAACTTTAAATAATTTATTCCATATCTTCGTATTCTATTTTACTTATGCTTTTATACCTTGATATTATATATAATTATCCTTGGTTTGAATTCATCTTTCTAATAGCTTTATAATCCTTATAATAAGCACACTCATAAATATCTCAGCCCAGTTTCCTACAAGAATAAGATCTGGAGCAACCCATTAAATTTTTATCTTTAATGCTTTTTCAATAAATTTAATTTCCTTTTTTATATCACTAACTATTTTATCTATTTTTTTTCTTTCCTCAATTTTAGAGTTAATTACGGGAAACTCGTTATTTGGTATATATTTACTAACTACCTTTTCCCCATCCCTATACTGCAAATAAAAATATTCTTTTCCTCTTATATTTTTGTTTACCACACTACCTTTAGGCAATAAGACAGCTTTTTTCTGATAAGCACGTAGCATTCTATTTTGCCTTTCAAGCTCATCTTGCAAAACTCCTTTGATAACTACCATAACCCACCTCTATTAACCATTTATCAGTTACTATTATATCACCTGAAAAAACAGGTTTGCAACATACATACATTCATAAAAAGGCTAATTGTAGTTAACTTTGTCAATCAAAAAAACCAACATTTATCTCTTGCATAGCGAACTAGTGTTCTGCTATAATTATCCCATCAAAGTCCCAGGAGATGATATTATGAATGAACATAAATGCCCCGAATGTGAACAAGAGATGGTGCCAGAATCGGGATGCTCATACTGCCCATACTGCGGATGGTCAAAGTGCAGTTAGTTAATATTTTCTAAAAGATTGCCCCCCACCAAAAGAATGTAAAATAATTGGTTTAGAATAGGATAACGGCAAATGAGCGGCAATAACAGCACAATATGTTGGCTTATCAATTATACTATTTTCAATATTTATAACATAGCTTTTATCCGTACTGCTTATATGGTCATTAATACGTTGTGATAATTCTTGTATACTATTTACATAATAGCTTACCCCATCTAAAACGATTGTGTATTCAGTACCACCATCAAAGTTTATTGGAGTCAAGAGAATAAACTCAACCTTTGAGATATCTAAATTTCTCGCTATTTCATCAAAGAATTTTTCCTCCGCCCTTAGCCTGTCTATCTTTAAGAAATGGTTGGTTTCTTGCCCTGAGATAGTATACCCTTCTCCCAGGGCATATAAGGAAGCATCTTTATCATATTCAAGCTCCAGAACAGCCCTATCTATTGCCAGATCTAAAATATTTTGTAAATGACTTTTACTAAAGCTTGTACTACCAATCGTAAAAGTTGAAACCATGAGAACAGTACCTATCAACAAAAAGCAAATGAACATAACAAACAATCCGGTCCATCCTCTATTGCTAGAAATTATTCCAACCACGGCTGCACCTCACCAATTATAAAGCTTTTGTATAAAATATTTTCACCCGTATAAAAAAACCATCCTACCGACACACGCAAAACACGATCCAAAAGGGCCGGATTTAAGCCTGTAACTCGTACGCCCACAATATCTTGCCTACCATCATTTCTGCCCAACCCATAGTTTCTAATGATACTTTTAAATTGTTCATCATTAAAGCCGTTAATATTTTGTTCATTTACAGCTCCATAAAAGGTCACCTCAGCATCCCCTAATAGGTTATAAATTTGCTCATCAAATGTATCTAAAATATCCTCAATATCCGATATGTCATAACTACTGCCTGATAATTCAGTAACACCCTTTTTATTGATAGTGCTTACCAATCTAGAATTTAGATTATCTAGAGCAGTAGATCTTTTCCAATACTCTCCTATAACCATAAACAAAGAAAGCATGAGTGTAACTGGTATCAAAAGAACTATAAAAACCAGAAGTTGAGAATTGCCTTTGTGATTGAATAAATATTTTCTAACCAAGTAAACCCTCCTCCCCTATGAAATGTAATCCGGCCAACTGCAGATTACATAAGCACCTGACCGGAAAAATATAATAATACATATAGATCAATCAACAGGAATAGTGCTATTTATACTATCAATAACATTAACCATATTATTAGTTGTGTTTTGAGTAGTTTCTATAGCGCCCGGATTACCATCACTGCCAAACAAAAAGCCGGCAACAAGTATAGTACAAATAACTAGCATTACAATAATTGATAAATAATTATCCATTTTATTCCCCTTCCTACCTATTCAAGATTACTTAGTGTATCATTTAGATCTTGCAGATTTTTAATGGAGTCATTAGCAGTTTCGTGAATAGTAGGCATAATAGCCTTATCACCAGTTGAAGAATTACCGCTAATAAAAACACTAACTCCCATGTAAACAGTTAAAACCAGGACCAATACAATAGCCAGTAATTTAGACATAAAAAAACTCCTTTCAATATTTATTTTAGAACTGCACTACTGCCCTCTTTCTTAATAATTGCCTCAAAAAGTAAGATTTGAAAATATAATTAACAAAGGATAAAACCACAGCAATAAGAGGCATAAACAAGGAGGAATCATTAAACCTAAAGCAATATAGGTCTTTACATTGATCAAAAATTCCTCTTTATTCATCTGCCTCTTTTTCTTTCTTTCTAAATGTCGCTTTAAATTAGCAATTGCTTTATCTTTATTTGCCTTTCTATAGGAAATCAATGTCTTAGCTAGCATCCTAAATTGTGCATAAGGAACATTGTTTAACATTAACAAAGCCTTGGTATTATCAGAATAGTATTCACGGCTAATACTCTGCAAATAAGGCTTAAAAACTACTGAGTTAGATATTAATACATTTAAAATATCTTCCGTGGTCGAGTTTATGTTTTCACCAACCAGAACTGTCAGCATTTCAAGCTTTTCATTTTCATCAGCAATGACAGATATATACCATTGCTTTAAGAGGAATAAAATAAGATCTACAGCAAAAAATCCAAGAATTAAGGATAATAGAATAGAAAAGATATGGTTCACACCATATCCAATACTATTTAAAACATAATATTTAGCTATAGCTTTCTCAGCTGTAAGATAAAGCTCAGTATCATCATCTAAATCATATTGCAAGGCAATAATATCGGAAACATACTCAATTCTATCCGAATGATTAAGGTTATTATATTGAGAAGAGTCAATATTATTAAAAATATACTTCATCAAGTAGGTTTCCTTTGATTTTAACGCTTGAGACTCATCAGAAGTTATACCAAACAAAGATACCTTAGAATTACTATCCACACCAAAATTAAAATCAGCCAGAACTTCAGCTCTCCTCAAATTTAAATTTGTAGTTAAGATTCCAAACATTAATACAGCTATAATTATTGGTAATATTAATTTTGGAAGATAGTAATATAAATCTCTTTTTTTGTAATCTAGCCTTGCATTAAAAAATTCTTTCTTTAGCTTTATTTCCTTATAGTCAAAATATTTGCTACCATAAAACCTCCTAAACAGTAATAAAATAAATCTTCTAAATGATATCCTAAAAAATCTTTGAGTAACAGCTCTATACAAATACAAGCTCCAAAATATCAATGCAAGTAACATGGGGATAAATAATAATTTATTAATAATGGGACCTACCTCCTTTCAATAAACAGTAAGGCTATAAAACTAACAAAAGAAAGTACTATACAGAGAGCAATGAGATTAATTGCTCTGGTATCTGTTGTATAAATAATGCTAGCAGCCGGAAATAAGGACGACATCATACTCATTGCTACTGGAATATTCAATATAAAAACAACAAGTAATGCCTTGGCCATAAAAAGAGCGTATTTATTTTTTTCCCTGTTTATAAAAAAGCAGGAAATAACATCCACAAAATAATCTAAATGTCGAGACAGATCACCGCCCTTTTGAGAATAAGTCAAAAAAATCACACCCAACATATTTAACCATCTATTATTAGTCTTTATTAAAAATTTATTGATACATCTTTCCGGATCTTCATGCTCCATATAATAAGAAAGTTTTTTAAATAAAGCAAAGCTGTGCTTATCCATAGTAGGTAAAGCATATCTAATAGCCCCATTTAATGTATCAGTCACCTTAAACCCCTCAGATATTTCTTCTACTGCCAGAGGTAACTCATTGGTAATTTTTTTAAGAAAATAATCAACAAATAAATTGAACGTGAGAACGGGCACCGTACAAAAACAACATATAATCAAAATAGACACATACCATGTTGCCCCATAAAAAAAGGCTGCTCCAATACCTGCAGCTATTAACATAAAATATAAAAGTAAAAGCATCGAAGGCAAAAAGTTGGTTTTATTCATATCTAGATTAATTAACAACAGCTTATTAGCTATATAAACTCTAAGCCTCCTAATAAATAAAAACCTGTTAAAAAGTATATCAAGCCTGGTTAAGCGTTTGTAAGGAAATCCATTAAACAGGAAATTACTATTCAAATAAAATACCACATACACCAAACACAAGACTAAGGGTATATAAATATAATTATGATACATCACCTTTCACACCCCTTTTGCCTCTCAAAATATCATTAATTCGTTTAATGTTTTCTGAGCAACAATCAAAATCTAGTAACTTATGCTGTAAATCATTTGACAGCTTTTCACTTGCAGGCACCAGCCTAGCTGCAGTTTTATCCCAACTCCATATATCAATTAACTCAAAGTTGTTTTCCCTTGGATACTCTTTAACCTCCGTCACCTTATTTAGAAATCGTTTACCCGTTTTAAAGTCTATTCTTGGCTCAATAATCAAATCAACAGCCCTAACAACATCAAAAAGTGCAGCATTGTCACTAGAATAATAACCACTACTCATTAATAGATTTTTAAAATCATAGATTGCATTCAATGGGCTTGAAGAATGAAAGGTCCCTCCACTACCCTTAGCCATCCTAGACATGGCATTTAAAGTTTCAATAGCCTCCCCAGGATGAGAAATTTCTCCATTAAAAATTATGTCTCGATTTTGCTTGAGCATGATCCTGAAACACTCATGAATATCAAGGCTATCTGTTACGCAAAGTTTAATAATATTCTTTAAAGGATAGTAATTATCCAAATTAAGCTCAAAAGAATTCTCTATGGTACCTATCCCAAGATTATCTGTAATAAAACGGGCCATATAACGAAGCAAAGTAGACTTTCCTACCCCCTGTCCTCCTATAATTAAAAAATTTGGTCTACCCGGATATATATTTTCAAGAAACTCTATAAAATCCCATCCAGCACCTCCGGTAATAAGATCCTCATCCTTAAGATTTTTTAAATCAAAATTACGAATATTACCTGCAACATGACCACTAAAAGGTGGTACTGTTATTGTTATCCGGCTACCATTTATTCGCTCCCCAAGATAATACGGATTAATTGAATTTAGATCATGCTTTTTTTTATAAGCTGACAACCTGTTCACAATAATATTCTCATAATGCTTCTCATCAATAAATCTAAAAGGCATCTTGTACTTTACACCTGACTTTTGCACCCATATATAATCAAATCTCGTAGTCCCTATTTCATTTAATTCGGAAGTAGCTAACTCATCAATAACAGAAAGCCCATAAGCTTCCTGATAAATAATTTGTGTTAACATGTCTACGAAATGAAGATTTTTATCTTGAAAAGTAAAATTAGTTAATCTGCAATACTTTTTCACAATATCAGATGTTCTAGCTTCGTCCATACTATTCTTCAATAAACAAAGCTTAATTTTTTCTTTAATTACTTCCCTGGCCTTAATGTCCCCCTGAACAGCTTTGGTTGTTAATTTATTTAATACCTCTCCCAGCATACCTTCATTTTTCTGTAATTCTTCTTTAACAAAATCTACTATATTATAAAAGGCATCCATATGATTCCTCCTTTACTTAAAACTTAAATAATTTAAACCCCTTAAAAACCTGAGCTCTATTTGACTTTCTTAAAGAATATTTATCTATTAAATCCTCCATCAGCTTAAGTAATTCCATGTCTAAATCCGTTGTCTTATTCGCATAAGCTTTAAGATTACCCACATTAATTGCTTCTAAAAAATCACTACAATATGGTAGTTCAAAAGACATTTTCCATAGCTTTAAAGCATTAAACTCATTTTTTAATAAACCAAGAGAAGTATCATAACAATTGATTAATCCATAATCGAATCTTAGATCTGTTCTATTAAGATACATAATTCTATCCAATATAGAATGCTTATCCTGTTTGATCACAGCTATGTTAACATCCGAACAATCTAAACATGAATTTAAAATAGAATTAGAGATATCCGAATTTAGATCTAATAAAACTAAGCTATATTCAGCCCTCAATAAATCAAAGAAACTGCTTACTAATACCTTATTTTTTAAGTGGTTATTTAAATGACTTTCAACCTCACTTCCTGAAATAAAATCTATATTTGTACCTTTTACCCTTGATGTAAAAGACTTCAGGAGACCTCTATTTAAGTCTCCTGATTTTAATAACACCAATAAATCATCTATTGTATTTTTATTGTTTGAATTAAGAATTTTATCAAGATATTTATTACTATAGTTAGCATTAACGCATAATATTTTTCCTTCATTTGAGTCAGACAAGAGATGAGCTAATAAAGCTAATAAACTAGATGCTCCCCATCCTGATTTCATACTCCAAAAAGATACGATTTTACCCATAGAAACCCTCCTTAATACAAAGTCATAAATAATTCATTTTTTCTGGCTTCTTCTAAAAGAGCCAGTTCTTCCTCTGTAACCCAGACCACAGCCCAATCTAAGCTTTGGCTTTCAGACTCTAAAACTGAAACCCCTGCCGAGTCAGTAATATCTTCAATAACAATAGAAGGTACAACAACTTCACTCGGGGAAGGATCTGAGTATCTAACCCTTACAGCTACAACATCTCCTGGCCTAACCTTCCTGGCTACAGAATTATGGTTAGATACCGGAAAAGCATATAATACTTTACCCTTATTAATTTTTTTCTCATCCCCGACAAAAAAATCGTCAATTAAATATACCCCTGCAGGTATATCCATGGTTACCTTTCTTCCCAGCAATTTCTCTATTTCAACCAAAGGTTCATTATATATATTATCAATATCCACTTTCTTGTAAATTATTGTGTCTTTGTCATATAGCATCTCTTCTGTAATAATCGTTCCTTTAGGAATATCTGAAACAACAAAAGCAACCTTAGTCATTTCTCTTTCTGTCAAGCTGGCAGATATTTCAGGTATCCGATATTTTTCGTAAAAGAAAAATAACCCAAAAATAACCAAAAAGAAAATTGCTAAATACAAATACATTCTTCTGTGCATGTGTTAACCTCCCTAAAAATACAATATGGGTCGATATCTTTATAGAATACCGACCGATAATATTAGTTTCTTAAATTTAATGGCTGACACTAGAACCTATATCCTCTCTAATATTACCTTGCAGCAACAATACATTTCCTATATTACCGCCCCAATCAGAAGATGTTGTGTTTTCATTTAGGTTGTATGCTGCACTATCTTTATAGGCAGTTATATTAAAATATACCCTGGTGCCTGACGGTGCATTAATTGGGGTAGTGTACTCTAGAACCCATAGCTGCTCATTGCTATCTAGACTGTTAAATTCCCCTTCTAATTGATACTCTCTCGCTTTAGATAAAGTATTAATGTTGATAAATCTTTTGTATTGATGCATAGGTTTTAAGTCAGAAATGGCATTATTATAACTTATATCAACATCCACATACTCCACAATATCATCAGGATTTTCTAAACCTTTGGATTTTAGCATGTAATATACGTTATATCCTGCTTTAATGTTATTTACTGGCATAGTGTTGATATATATATTTGTTCCATCTTTGAAATTGTTATTGCTATCAAAATAATAATCGTACCAGCTTATATCTCCTGTAAAAATCATTCTTAAATCTTCTACCTTCATACCTATAGTTGTTACAGTTAACTGTCTAATTTCCATATTAGGATTACTAGGGGTATGGTTTATTGCATATGCCCTAAACTGCACTATATGTGTTTGATTTTCTATTACATTAACTGTTCCATCATTTTTTACAGATGGTAAATAAAATGAGTTATTATATTCTACATCTCCTATACTCCCATTTAGCAAAATCCAGGTATTAGCTGGATAGGTTATTGATTGTGCTGTGTTTTTTACTTCAAAAGGAAATCTTACGCTAACGCTTTGTGCGTATGGACTATTAGAAGTAGATACATTAAAATCACTATCCATAGTTAATACAATATTGCTGGTCTTGTCTACTATTTTTGGAGTTAAATCTATAGGTGTATTCACCATAACTTTGTGAATATGAGTAGCGGTACTCCCATTTACTATAGTAGCTGTAATATTTAGCTCATAATAATCCTTATCTGATTTTGACACCTGCATTTCCCCTACATATAATTCTGTTTCAGAATCATATGTTAAGATTATTTCAGTATCACCTTCCAGCTTAGCTGTAACTTCTGAAATTGGTATAGGAGAAGTAACCTCTGCAGCAATCTCAATTTTCTCACTTGAAGGAACTTTTATATATCTACTGTCTTGTTGTGATCCACTTAGATTATTGTCGATATATTCCTGATTTCCTACACCAACAATATTACTGCTTAGCTCTAATGGGGTATCTACTGTTAATTCAAGAACTTCTTTTAATTCTAGTCCATAAGGATACATACCATAAACTTCAATTGGATATATACCATCTGGTAATGTCTCCAAGGTTGTTATTTTAATTTCATAGTAAAAGTTATCCGCATCTTCACCAGTTTTAGTTAATGTTACCCATTCTTCTAGGTGGTTTTTAGCTACTACTCCATTTGCATCTTTAGATACTGTAGCTTTAATTGTATATTCTTGTCCTGAATGTATTTCTCCTGGATCAAGCTCTGCTTCTAACCGAAAATCTAATACTACAAATTCTTTTGTAGTGGAATGAAAGAAACCTTCAGGACTTCCTATTGTTTGCCTTACCTCATATACTCCGTTTTCACTTATAACAGGCAAGTTTGAAGATGATACCCATTGAACTGTATCTTGAAAGTCTTTAATTATATTCCACTCATTATCACTATCAGTAACATTTTTATATTCGAGCTTGTAATTACTGATCCCATGGTTTGTTATGGTATCTTCATAATCTTCATTATAAGATAAGTTATTAACTGTTATAGGTCTTCCATCTATGAAGATATATTCACCATTATCTGTATCTACTTGTGCTGATGAAGCTAAGGTAAAATCTGAAACAGGCTCACTAGATGCATATACCGTGCCTCCATAAACCCAATCTGAAGTATCTCCTTCAAAATCAACAGCTCTAACATAAAAATCATATTGTCCTTTTTTAGTAAGCTCAGACAAAGGTACTAATGATTTATTAGCCTCTAATTCAGCACCAGTTGGATTATTGGGATCTACTGGATGATTGTAGCCACTATATATTCCATGTCCATTTTGATAATAGTTATAATGGTGTACAAAGGAGTATTCAGCATATTCTCCTTCAATAATATTAATGTTGTGTCCTATTGTTTCCCCAACTAATATTATATTAGGCAAAACAGCATATTCTATTTCTGGCATAGGCTTAGGTATATTCAAAACAATAAGCTCTGTATCCTCTTTAAATACTCTGTAATCGTCTAAATACTCACCATTTAGCCCCATACCTATAGAATAAGAATCTGTTACTTTTTGTTTAAAAATAAATTCTCCGTAGCCGAAAATCTCTAGTTCTCCATCTTCATTTGCATATAATAGGGCATCTGTTTCTTCAATTACTTGAAGGTGTTTTCTATCACCAATGTCATGAAATCCTTTCGTAGAATTGTCAATTAGTCGGAATGTTGTCATCCTATTTTCATTAGTTTCTCTAATCTGCTCTAGGCTAAATTTAGCTGTTGGACCAGCATAATCCTTTATGCTAAATATTTGACTTTGTTTGGTGTATTCATTTCCATTGGCATCTTCGACACTAACAGTAAGCCTTGGACTTTCTTCATGTGTAAATAATCTAGAAAACTTCAAATTATATACACCACTATCATTTGTACTTGATATAACAGGCAAGGCGTGTTCATTAACAGTTGGTCTAAATTTGTTGGTATTAAGACTAATATTTAAAGACGATGGATTTATTTTATGCGTACCTTCGATAATAGTTATATTGAAATCAACCCTATTGTTAATTAAAAAGTCTCCATTAGTACTAGTAACCCCTGAAATATCTACTTCTACAGTTGGTTCTATTGTTGTTTCAGGTATATTTTCTTCACCAGTTACTATTATACGGACAGGTGTAGTCTTAGATACCTTTCTATAATCAACATATGAACTAGTAGAAGGGGGAGGATTGTCCATCCTAACAAAATCTACAAGAAACTCTCCATTTCTGTTAATTGTCTCTAAAGGTTTTGATAACCAGGTGGCAATATTATTTGAAGTATTATGTTGTGCTATTCTTCCTTCAGGATATACTACATGGTTATACCTCCATCTTTCCCAAGGTTTGCTGCCAGATATTAAATGACTATCACCTTCTAAATCACTATAAAATTTATTATAAACAATATTTTCACCTTTTTTTGCGTATATTGTTAATTCATTACCAATATCCTCAAGTTCTCCTGATATAAAGTTTTCTACGCTATTAAAAGCATTATTAATGGTACTGTATGTCATAAATATACCACCAGTTGCATTTGCTAAGCTCTCTCCTGCAATTCGATTAGCTTCACTACCCATAAAAATAAATTTAGCGTTTCTATTATTTGCTAAATTAGAAAGTTCATCTATCTGATATTGGTATAAGATTATTGGCTCTTTTGTTATTGTCACAATATAATTATTTAGAGTTTCGCTTCTAAATATTGTAGTGACTAATTTATTTTTAATATCATGGTAAAAACCTATATTTGGTTTATATGTGCTCAGTAATCCTTTATCAGTATACCAGTCAGAATATCTAAAGCCCCAATACTTGCCCCCAGGTGAATAAACAGGAAAGTCTGCAACAGATGGTGAGTCCCCATCTTCACCAATCCAAGGTGTGTCCCCTGCTCCTGGAGATATATATTCTTTAGTAGCAAAATTCACTTCTGCTGATCCTTTTTGTCCAAACACATAAAACATATCATCATTAATGGGAATTATTCTACCGCTTCTTTGTTGCATTTCATGATTCAACTCAATTTCCATAGAATCATGGGTTACAAGGTCATATATAGTGGCCGAAATACGATCAGTCCTTACCAAACCAACATATTTTTCGTTATTACTCTTAAAAGGGATGGTATTTAAACGTAATGGTCGTTTACTTGAAGAACCTCTTAAATAATATGAAAAGCTCTCTCCGCTTGGAAATTTAGCACCTATATATTCAGCCCAATATCTATCATTAGTATTTCCGGTATCGCCATAATAAACTGAGCCTTGCAGAATACCGTCTATTTCACCAAACGCATAACTATCAACATCATAATGCACCCCAAATGAACTGCCATCTTCATTTATAATAAAACCTTGTCGTTCAATTATGTTGCCATTATAATTATTCCTTATTCTAACTCTCATATGCAGTACTTTTCCACCTATAGAAGCCATCTTTTCAACATAATGTGTATAGCTTCTTGAGCTATAACTGTCCCATTCTCTTAATTGATAATCATTAGCTACATTTCCTGCATAATTTAACGTTAATACCCTTGTCCTAGCTGCACGAAAAGTTTCATCTCTTTCTCTATTATCCCTATATGTTAATAATTTACTAATATATGGGGTATAAACGACAATTATTTTATCTTCAAACGCTGTAATATCTAATGATATATCACCACTAAATGAGTCAGCAAAAGCAGCCCAAGACTCTTCAACTAAATCTTCTTGATGTTGTTGTTGTTCTGATGTTAAAACTTCCTCTCCTAGAAAAGTTTTTTTGCGTACTAATTCTTCTTTACTGTCAGATATTCTAGTTTTTAATATACTTAATGTTATTTTTGCATTAGACACATACCACGGATCAGAATAATCACGATAATTATAATAAAAACCTTCCGTTACATAAGAATATACCCAACCGTCTTTTTGGGTTATATATTCTCCTTGAAATTCTAGTGAAGTAGTATTACCAGTTTTAATGTTTATTTGATTATAGGTATTATCTTTTACTATTTCAAATGCTGTTCCGTCTGAGTTTAGTTTTAAATCATTATTAAAGTCAATATTAAACTCAGTTTCAAATGACTTAATGATTCTAGAATTTATAAAATCAACAATATGAAATCTGTTATAACCCTCTTGTAGAATAAACATAGTTTCTGGTAGCCCATTTTTTTCATACTCAAGCACACTTATATAATTAGCATTATTATTATAGCCTATCGGTAAACCTTCTATTTCCTGAGATATTTTAAACAGAGGTACTAAATCTTCCCAAGATACCGCCCAATAACCTAAAGCTTCTGGATCTGCTGGTATGCCCCTACTTTGTGTAACTCGTATTACCATATATTCATCTGTGCTAAATTCAGTTATTTCTATATTTCCATCAACCCATAATTCTTTATTTGTTATAGAGCTTTTATTTATCCATTCTACCCCTGCTTTACCCATGTTAGCTTCTTTGGCTTCTGCTAAAAAATCTACAATAATATCTTCTCTGTTATTTAATCTTTCTCTTAGTGCTATTGATTGAGTAGTAGCTCCCTGAATGTCGTTTTCGCCTGTATAAAAAACAGCATCAACTTTTTCTCTTTTAATTAGATTAAAAGAAGTAACTGGTGCAATATTGGCTATCTCTACTACCTTTGTTTGCCTGTTACTTAAGAAATCACTACCTATTACATGGTCTGGAATATGATCAAATGTTTCTTCTACATAATAATCTATTTCCACCTGTCCTACTCGATTTGCTAAATTAATTTCATGTTCATCTTGATCCTCTGGTAATGCTATCCAACTTTCATTGTCTAATCTACCATCATTTTTAGTATCATACCTATACCTTAAGTTTTTCACTTCTATTATATCCCCATCAGGAGAACTATGTTTTTTAGTTATATTTATCTTAGCATTACCAGTACTGCTATCTCTGTAATTCACTTCGGGCACTATAAAATCTGCCTTTGGTGGCTTGTCCTCTAAAATTGTAAGTGTTTCACTTTTTGTGCTGCTTTTACCCCTGGTATCTTCTTGATAGACTTCAACGCTATAAATACCAGGTTGTTTGATTGTAAACTCCACTCTTTTATCAATTAGTCTTTTAGCTCTTATATTACCTGCACTAGAGCCTTGAGTAGACGTTAGTGTTTTTAATTCACTAGTTGTGGTGTTTTGTATTTTAATAACTGTTTTTGATTGATTAATAGGATAATCTATATGTGCTTTCGTGGCATGGGTACTTAATACCAACCTTCTATTTTCTTTTCTGACTCCGCTTATAGTAAAAAAAGTATCTGGAGTTTGTAGAACCTCAAATGCTTCAGTATCTAAATCCTTTTCACCTCTTGATCTAAGTGTAAATGTTCCGCTTTGCATACCTAATTCTTCAACATATATTTCTCCACCAGAATAATCTAGATCCCCTGTGTAGTTGGTTGAAAAATCATAACTATGCCTTACCAACCCCATTTCTCTGGCTTCTTTTAATGTTAATATATCGTCCCCATATTCTATATAACTTTCATCCGTAGATACTTTAAAAGGAACACCTTCCCATACGGTATTAGGAATTTCTAAATCAGCAAATAATCCTACTGGTGTGTTATCTGTAACTTCTGTTACAGCTACATTAGAAACCGCTTGTTTACTAGCTGTATCTGTTATTTCTACTCGAAAAAATCTATCACCCTCAGAAGGATAGCTTGCCGATATTTCTTCCAACCCATCAAAACTACTGTTATGCGTTAGGTTGTTAATACTACTTCCGAGATACCATTTATAATTAACTATTTTTGCTCCTGCTGAAGCTATACTGCCTTTAGCACTAACAGTAAATGTTTCATTAATAGCTGCTGTGTCAGGGGCGTTTATTACAGCTATAGGTTCGCTATCTACTGCACCTTCCTTAATAATTTCTATATTTTTTGTTTTAGTATCTGTATCCCCTGCATCATTTCTTACAAAAAGCTCAAAAGCATAATTACCTTCTCTTAACCTAATTAGTGGACTTGTATTATTCTCAATTTCATTATAATATCCATTATCCCCCGAAATAGTTAATTTTCTATACTCTATCGGGGAATTGATAGATGTTGCCCTGTCAGCATATCCTACGTCTTGATATTCATATGCCTTTGGGTTTAAGTCAAAATCTGCTATTACACCAGTTTCTAATTCTACATCCTTTTCCCATTTAGAAAGGTAGAAAAAGTATGTCCTTTCACCTTCGACTTGTTCACCCTGCCATTCTTGAGATATATCTCTCCCTTGCTCATTAGGTAAAGTAGTTATATTAGCTGTTATATATACATTTGTTCCTGAAGCAGAGAAATTTGTTACTGTATTATTTACTGCTATCCATCTACTTAAGCCTTGTAAATTATCTCTTACATTTGGGTTATAGGCACTTATTACCCTTGGATCATCAACATAACCAGCATCTATATTAATTACATCAACTAAGGTATAATCTGATAATGCACCAGGCACGTTACTGTTAAATATGTGTGTTCCAGGTTGGTTTGGCCTTGTTATTGAGCCACTTCCCTGTACCCACTCCCCTGCTGTATTTTTCCATATGTCATATGCTGTATTATGTAAAGAGTATTGTACATCAACTGCTGCTTTTACTGGTTGAGGTCTCAATGGCAGTATTATTGAAAAGACCATAAATAATAGCAAGAGCCAAACTATTTCTTTTCTGTAATTTTTAAAAAACAAGTTTTTATCTCTCCTTCCTTATAAATAAAAGCCCTTCTCGATTTATTTTCAAGAAGGGCCTTAGTTTGCCTAAAATGGATTTGGAATAACTAAAATATCTTTGGTTTCTTGATGGGCATGAAAGTAAATATAATCTATATCTGATAATTCTAAATTTCTAAAGTTACTGTCAAAATTACTGTCCCTGCTGTTTGCGATTGGGTAAAACATATATCCATTTTCCTCAGAAATGGTATTGTAATCTTCATCAATAAAACCAAATGAACGTCTTTGCCTAAAAAAATCATCATTATTTGTAATAAACCCTAAATCCATGGAAGATAAATTACCCTCAAGTAATTTAGCAAATAATACGTTACTTCTTTCAGTATCAGGTTCTATTTTAATGTCGGATATAATTATATCTAAATCAAGTAGCTCATAATGACCAATTTTTATAGGAAAATCTTCATAACTAGCAATATAAGCCTTTTCTACTTTTATATCTGACCTAAACATTTTAGGGATATTTTCGGTTGCAAATTCTATTACTGGTTTGCTTGGAAAGTCTGTCATGTCTTTAATTGCATTATCTTGGTTTTTATCATCTTGAGGTTCTTCTTCCTTTAACCCAGGTATTTGCCTTTCACTTTCATCTAACATTCTCATAACCATTGCTGAAGCTTCTGCTCTAGTAGCTTCTCCGTTATGTCTAAAAGTCCCATCTTCATAACCTGTTATAATACCCATTACATAGGCTTTAAGGACATAGTCTTTCATACCAGAAGATATTTGATTATAGTCTGCTATCTGTCCTGCATATTTCTCCATGTTAGAAGGATAGCTCTCGGTCATGGTTCGTACTATCATCCTGGCTATTTCTCCACGAGTAATATTTTTATTGTAGTTGCTAAATTCAGCGTTTTTTATAATATCCTTACTTTCAGCTTCACGAATATAATTCATACTCCAATGCTCACCTTCGGCATTACCTGGGTCTATTTCTAATGATGTAATAAGCACCTTTGTAAATTCACCGACAGTCATAGAGTTATTTGGTTTAAATGTACCGTCTGGATAACCAGATATAGAACCAATTGAAATAAGTTTTTCTATTACCCCTTTACCCCAATGATTATTTATATCTGTAAGCTTTAAATCATCAGCAAGTGCGACAATATTAAAAGATAAGAAAATAAATATCACTAATAAAATAACAAAGAACTTTTTCATCATTATAAAACACTCCTTTTGAATCTTTTGCTATTAACAATTCAATATTATACCATATATTGCTAAGTATCACCTGCCTCTGTTAACGCATGTTTTTATCCAGATCACTTATACTCTGATTTGCAAGAAACAAAGGGTAACTTAAATCTGAAGCTGCTTCTTGGCTTGTCAGGAAGAACTTCAGCTAATAATTTACTGCATTGACCCATCATAATATCTGAATATGGAGGCCATGATTCACTATTTTCCTTATTAACTATTTCTATTTTCATTTTTTTTGACATATCGTCGTTGGTGTATATCCAAGCTTTTGAAATGTCGTTAGTTTCTCTTTTCTTTCCCACTACTATATAAGTTATATTGTCTCTATTTATATTAAACCAGCTTCTTGCTCTTGAAAATCTTGATAAGGGTGGAATTACTGCAAATAATAAATCAAAATCATCTACTATTTCTTGAGGTTTTTTTTCGCTCAGATCAACCACAACATATTGCCATTTTCTAGCCTTAATAAATTCTCTTGGAGTTTCATTTCTACATACGTCTAAATATGGAAACCATGGTTTAGGTTCCGATAAATCTAAACCTGTAATAATATCCAGGCTGGGCTCTCCATTTTCTATAAGGATTGTTTTATATTTTTGATTGGCTAAAAAACATGAAATGATACAGGCTGCCATAGTTGTTCCTACACCTGGAGCAGTACCACAAACACCTATATATACTGGCCTCTGGCAGATAGCTACTTTCCTTTCAATAATCTTTTCAATAACTTTATTCTCTTTTAATTCTTTAGTGTCTGGAGATAATTCAGGATCTAACCACTTTGCTGCAACATCCAATCTGGCAGGTTCCTCTTTTAGTACTTCAGGTAGTTTCTTAATATCAGTTATAACATCATATACGCCTGCCTGTACCACTCTTGCAACTTCAGCATTCCCAGGAAAAGTATCTTCTGCTAATAGTATTATTCTGGTATCAGGCCTGTTTAATCGGTATCTTAATACTGCTGCCCCTAAACCTGGACCTGTGTTTATATCTAGTATCAAAACATCTATTGGAACCCTACTTGCTTCTGTTATTAAATTTGGGCCCTGACCAGAATTCACCAATTCAACCTGAAAATCTGTTTCATGAAATTCTTTTAATAAACTTTGCGATTCCGCTTCTAAAATAACGTAGATCATAAAATCACCCCAATAAAAAAGTCATGCTGCCTAGATGGAGCATGACAATTAAAATCCAGTTATCCTTCAAAATAATCTTCTATTGCTCTTCTGATGATAGCCGACCTTGAAATATTAAATTCTTTTACCAGTAAGCATATTTTATCGAAAATATCTTTATTGAGACTAATTACTGTCTTTTTCTTTAGTATTTCTTCCAGTTTAGAAGTTATTATTAAAGTATCAAGCCATTGCTTTTTGTTCAACATTTGTGTTAAAATTTTCCTAACAAGGACAGCGATTTTAATATTGTTTTTTTTGGCCTCGTCTTTTAGTAAATTATAGTGCTTTTCAGTAAGGCCATATCCTGTTTGATATTTAAGATCTTCCATCTCGCTATAGAAATGTTCGGTAAAATATAGTGTATTTAATGGTTGGCCGTCTTTCCCACTACCTCAAAAACTGGTAAACCTGATGAAACATCCACTTCTACCTGTATAGGATAACTCTCTAAACCTAACAAGGAACAGCTATTTACAACTGCAAGCATAATATATACTCCTTTAGAAAAATATAGGAAAATATCGATTATAGTCTAATTCTGCCTATTTCTATATTTTTCCTGCTAAAAGATGGAAAATTATTGATGGAAATCTCCCATAGCTAACGCAGCTGCCCCAATCACTCCAGTTTTATCGTCTAAAGATGCTCGTTGTATCCTTACATTGCCTGCAGGACCATAAGCCAATTCTTGGACCTTATTTCGAACCCTTTCAAAAAGCAAATCACCCACTTTTGATACTCCTCCGCCAATGATTATTCTTTCGGGGTTAATAATATTTACAAGATTTGCGATTCCAAGGCCTAAATAATCCATGGCTTTATCTGTAATTTCAATTGAGATTTTATCACCCATTTGTCTAGCCTTAAACACATGTTCAGCCTTAATGTCATTTAGATTAACCAGTTCTGTAACAAAGCTTTTTTCCCCCAAGGAAATTCGATCAATAAGAGCCTGAGCGATTGCACTACCCGAACTTATAGTTTCCCAGCAACCTTTACTACCACAATTACACTTCCTCCCATTAAATTCAAGAACCATATGCCCTATTTCACCTGCAGATCCCCATACCCCATTTAAGATATTACCATTCACAATAATCCCCCCACCTATACCAGTACTTACTGTTATATAAATCATATGCTTAACACCCATGCCACTTCCAAAAAAGTGTTCTCCTAATGCTGCAGCATTTGCATCATTATTTATGGCTACCGGGATATTATAATATGATTGAAAGTAATCTCTAACAGGAAAATTGGTCCATCCTGGTAAATTGGTAAGAAAGTATATCATTCCATGAGATTGATCAACTGCCCCAGGAACACCAATACCTAATCCTGAAATTTCCTTACTTCTTAGACCCGCTGTACTTAGTACTTCATCTAAGAGATCACACATTCTTTTCAAAACCTTATTTGATCCATCTTCTGCTTTTGTCAAAACACGGCTAGAACTTAATATATTTCCTTTTTTATCTACAACTGCAGCTTCAATCTTTGTTCCACCTAAATCTAATCCCAAAAAATACATTGTTCCACACCCTTATTAACATAATAATCCTGAAAACATCTGGGTTAACTTGACAATTAAGCCTTTTTAGTAAGCTAATTCTACTCCGGTTATTTCTGATGTTTCTTTTGTAAGGGCAATTAAGTCTTTTTTGTCTATTTCTTTTATTGCTGTTTTACCTAGTGCTCTAACCCCTTCTTCCATTTCTAAGGTGCAAGATATTAAAAATTTAAACAAGCTTTTTGCCCCCTTGTTTATACTTAGCTGTTTTTTAAATACTCCTGTATTCCAAACTACCTGGGTTGGAGGTTCAAAGGGCATTGCTTGAAACACTTGGTTGTGTGATACCGCAAACAAAGCTGATGTTCCTATGCAAATTGCACTTGCCCCTAGGGCAAGTGCCTTTAAATAATCCCCAGGGGTATTTAGTCCTCCAGAAATAAGCAAGCTTACTTGGCCTTTAAGCCCACTCTTTTCTATTAACTGTGCAGCCCTGCTGAGTGCATATAGGGTGGGCAGTCCAAAATCATCCTGTAGAATGGGTGGTCCACCATTTGTTCCAGACTGAGCTCCATTTACGTTTATAAAATCTACTCCAGCATTTATCGCTACTTCTATATCTTTTTCTAAATACTTACCAGCCCCAATTTTGCACCCTACAGGAATACCACCGGTTACCTCCTTTATTGCATCAACTACGCTTTTTAACGTACTGCCATTTTTTATTTCTGGTAGTATAGCATTTATAGTAGCATCCTCATTTTTCTTTAAACCCATGACTTGACGCGATTTTTTATCCAAGTCCTTTGACTTTACTGAATGGGATGTTCCGGCTAAGGCTCCTTGCCCAATTTGTATTTCGATCATATCAGCCATCTTCAACGTTTTCTTATCCTTTGCCCAGTTTCCCCTGGGGTATTGTAAAATTAAGTATTTAGCTGCTTTTCTTTCTGATAAAAGCATGCCTGCTTCTCCAGTATTAGTTGCAGTACCTGCCATTGCTGTACCTTTTGCAATAGCAACCTTTGTCTTTTCAGATAAAGCTGTTCCAAATGCCATGCCGTCTACAATTATTGGAATATCAATTACTAAAGGTTTTGCAGCTTTTGGACCAACCATAACAGTAGTATCTATATTAATATTTTTTTCAGTAGGTAGCTGATCTAATTGTGCTATATTAAACATTAATTCATCAAAATGTAGAAATTTTCTAGGACTTCCTAAGGGTCTTTTAATCAGCTTGCCCTCCTCCGCCCTCATGCTATTTTCAACTATATTTTGAAAACCAACCCTTTTAGTTGCTGAAAAAAACTCCATTAAATTTCTATCATAGGGTTCTGCCATTAGGATTTTAGTAATATTATTAATGGTCCGTTTTATGCCATATCTCCCTAACCAAACTGCACCTATACCCGCCACTATAATACCCATAGTTCCTAATCCAAGCAGCTTATATAAGCTTTCTATTTCTGTAGCTGAATTTTTTTTCACATAGATCACTCCAATTAAAATTGTTACTGATATTATGTGAATAAGTACTTATATTAATTAATTTAAAATGCATCTTGGATTATCTCACAAACATATTGATCGCTATTTTTTTTTATAGATACGACGTCAAATCTACAGTCTTTGTTAAAAATTCTATTTGCCTGTAAATAATAGGTTGCAACTCTTCTGATTTTCTTTTGCTTCTGGGTAGACACGCTCTCATAGGGTAATCCATATTTAAAATTTCGTCTTGTTTTCACCTCAACAAACACAATATAGTTATCCTTTTGTGCAATAATATCTATTTCACCCATCTTACAACGATAATTTAATGTGATAATTTCATAACCCATATTTTCTAAAAATTTTTGTGCAGCAAGTTCACCTCTTCTACCTGTTTCATAGTTATTCATTCTACCACTCCCATAACATATTTAGCCTTCAATACTAAAAGTATGTAAGAAAGAAAAAGTCCTAGGAGAATTATATAACACTCCTAGGACTTTGGCATAACTAATCTTGTTTTTAATTAATAAACAAGGAATTTGCAGCTTGTACAGCTAAATCAAGAAGCGGTGTAAAGTAAATTCCTAGAAACAGGCTTACTGCCATACAAATAACCAAAGCTGTTTTTAAGCCAGATGATACTTTTATAGCTTCTGCATTTTCCTCTGCCTTACCAATATACATAACCTTGACCACAATCAAGTAGTAATAAACTGAAACCATACTCATGATAATGCCTATGAAAGCCAGCCATACATATCCAGCATCAATAATAGCAGTGAAGAGAAGTAGTTTCCCTACAAACCCCGCTAAAGGTGGTAATCCTGCCAAGGATATTAGACATACGAACATGGCTGCAGCCAACAGAGGAGATCTAGTAGCCAAGCCCGAATAATCCTTAATCTCATGGGATCCCATTTTATTGTAAAAGGCTGTTACTACGGCAAATGCACCAACATTAGCAAAAACATAGGTCATTGCATAGAACGATAGTGCTGCAATACCTAGCTCACTAAAGGCCACTAAACCAAGCAAAATATAACCAGCTTGAGCAATACTTGAGTATGCTAACATTCGCTTAATATTTGTCTGCGGGATTGCTACTAGGTTACCAAAAACCATAGTCAGTACTGCTAAAGCTGTAATTACTACAATCCAAAGGCCTGCTAAGTCTGGTAGAGCTATTACAAATATCCTAACTAATACTGCAAACGCAGCTGCCTTAGATGCTACTGCTAGGAATGCTGTAACAGGTGTAGGCGCTCCTTCATAAATATCTGGCGACCACATATGAAAGGGAACGGCTGAAATCTTAAATGCCAACCCAGAAAGGGTAAAGATCATTCCCAATACTAATAATGGTTGAACTCCATTAGTTGCTATAGCTCCTACCATATCCTCGATAAGAGTGGTGCCTGTCGCACCGTAAAGTAAACTCATACCATATAACAATACACCAGATGACATGGCACCTAATATCAAGTACTTCAAACCAGCCTCTGTGCTTGTTGGTTTGTTCTTTAAAAAGGCTGTAAGAACAATAAAGGAGATTGTCATCAATTCTAATCCTACATAAAAGGTAACAAGATCACCAGCAGAAACCATCGTCATCATACCAAGAGTGATGAATACTATTAGAGAATAATACTCTGACTGGTAATAACCTAACTTTCCAACGTATTCAAAGGAGACTAACACTACAAGAATAGCAGCGCTTAGTACTAATTGTTTAAAGAAGGTTGCATAAGAATCAATAATGTACATTCCTTCTAAAACTCTTTCATTTGTTCCTTGAAACATAATTGTTGAAAGCAATACCATTATTAAACCAGCTAACGCAATATAGCCAAAACCCTTTGTTTCAGTTTTCGGCACTAACAGACCTAAGACCAAAAGTAGTAACCCAACAGCTCCTGCAATCAATTCAGGTGTTAATAGATAAACATTCATTCCCATTAGAATATCCCCCTTATAGCAGCCGCGGCTTGAATTTTTTCTACCAGGGGTTCGACTCCAGTATTGATCAAGTCAACTAGGGGAGCAGGATATAGACCAAACAAGATAAGAGTACCAATTAATACAACCATTGGAACCAATTGAATACCCTTTGCATCATCTAGATGATCCCATTCTTCTTTTCTTGGTCCAAAGAAGGTGAATTGAACAACCCGTAAAACATACGTAGCTGTAATTACAATTCCTAAAATACCTAGTATCGCAAGGAACCTAAAAGGAATAAATCCTAGAATAACCTGATCAACAGAAAAAGCACCAAGGAATATTAAGAATTCTGCCACAAAGTTATTTAACCCAGGGAGTCCTAACGATGCCAAACCGGCTATCACAAAACCAGCAGCAATCCTTGGCATTTGATGTGCTAAACCACCAAAGCGTGCAATTTCCCTGGTATGAGCCCCATGATAAATATGACCCACCAATGCAAAGAAGAGAGCTGTCATTATACCATGTGCAAACATTTGTGTTACAGCACCATCTAGGCTTAAAGTATTTAGTGAGGCTATACCTAATAAAACATAACCCATGTGGCTAACACTTGAATATCCTATAACAAACTTCAAATCCTTCTGTACCATGGCAACCAGAGCACCATAGACAACGTTAACTATACACAATAAGGCTATCACCGGGGCCCAGTACTTGGCTCCTTCAGGATAATAGAATAGTCCTATCCTTATTAAACCATACCCACCAAGTTTCATAATAACACCCGCGTGAAGCATACTTACTGCGGTCGGTGCTGCAACGTGACCATCTGGTGACCATGTGTGAAAAGGCCACATGGGAACCAGAAACCCGAAACCAACGAGCATTAGTAAAAACGCAAACTTCTGAAAAGCAATGTCATATGTTACAGTTCCTAGTGCTACCATATCTAAAGTAATGAACCCAAGATGTTCAGGAGCTGAAGCATATAAGAAGGTTGCTATTATAGCTATCAAGGCAAAAACGCTACCAATTAACAGATACAAAGTCAACTTCATTGCAGCATATTCTTTTCTTGTACTTCCCCAAAGTCCAATAAGCACGTACATAGGAATTAAAGCTACTTCAAAGAAGAAATAGAAGAAGAACAAATCCATTGAAATAAATACACCAAATACACCAGTAGTTAGAATTAAGAGAAATATAAAGAACTCTTTAATTCTACTATGCATATCCCATGAAGCAAAAACACCGGTGAATATAACTAAACTTGTTAATAGTACCATTGGCAAACTTAAACCATCGACACCGACAGTATAGCTTATTCCAAGGTAATCAACCCACGGAATACTCTGAACAAATTGCATTCCTCCTAGATCTTTGTCGTACAAAACAAACAATGAAATAGCAAGAATTAATGATACTGCAGCTGAAACTGCAGCTGTAATTTTTATAAGTTTCTCTTCTTTTTCAGGTATCAAGAGGATTACTAAAGCTCCAATTACCGGTGCTAGCATTATCACAGACAAAACTGGAAAGTTCATTTATATCCCCCCTAGCACTGGTATTGCCATCCATATTACCAGCAATATTACAGCAATAAATATTACTAAAGCATAGTTTTGCATGCTACCAGTTTGTATAAACCTCATTTTAGCCCCTGCAGCTCTAATACTATCTGATATGCCATGGGCTGTACCGTCGACTAAATTTCTGTCACTCCAGTTAAAGGCACTTGAGATTACTAATACAACTTTATCAAAGAACCATTGATATATCTCATCAATGTAGTATTTGTTTTCAAGTAATATATAAATAGGCTTGAATGTTTCTTTGATTTTTTCTGCTGATATAACCTTTTTGTAGTAGATAAGCCAAGCCAATAATATTCCTGATAAAGCAACACTTGTAGATACAACCATTACCATTAAATCTGGTACTGGATGATGCAACTCTCCATAATATACAAAAGCCCAGAATGCTTTTTCTAAGAATGGTGCACCGATAAATCCAGCCACAACTGAGAGTACTGCTAAAATAATTAGAGGAACTGTCATTGTTGCGGGAGACTCATGGGCTTCATGTTCCGCATTCGATTCTCCAAAAAAAGCTACAAATATTAATCTAAACATATAAAATGCTGTTAAAAATGCGACAAATGTAGCCATTATATAGAGACCTGTAAAACCAGCATCTCTTGTAACAAGTAATATCTCGTCCTTACTCCAAAAGCCTGCTAGCGGAAAAATACCAGCTAATGATAAAGCACCTATTACAAAAGTCCAGGTAGTAATTGGCATCTTCTTACTCAGTCCACCCATTTTCCATATACTATTGGTATGAACAGCATGAATTACGCTACCAGCACCCAAGAACAGTAAGGCTTTAAAGAAAGCGTGTGTAGTAAGGTGGAACATACCTGCAGTAACACTTCCAACACCTAAGACCATTACCATATAACCCAACTGGCTTAGAGTTGAAAAGGCTAGTATCCTTTTTATATCTGAATTTACTAAAGCTATAGAAGCTGCGAATATGGCAGTAAAACCACCAACATAAGCTATAATTAATAGTGTAAGATCAGAGTGTGCAAATAAGACAAACTGACGAGAGATCAGATAAACACCAGCAGCAACCATTGTAGCTGCATGGATTAAGGCACTTACTGGAGTTGGACCTTCCATTGCATCAGGTAGCCAAACATGTAATGGAAACTGAGCAGATTTCCCAACTGGTCCAATGAATACCAGTATTGCTGCAACAGTTAGCATTACAGTATTAGCTTGAGCTGGTATTGCACTCGCAAGCTCTCCAAAGTTAAAGGTTCCAAACATTAAAAATAGATAAAAGAAACCTAGTAGAAAACCAAAATCCCCCACTCTATTTGCAACAAATGCTTTTTTGTTTGCTTGGACTGCGGAATGCCTTCCAAAATAGTATCCAATTAACAAGTATGAACTTAGACCCACCAGTTCCCAGAAAAAGAATATCTGGAAATAGTTGTTTGCTACTACTAGTCCTAACATTGATGCTGCAAAAAAGGAAAGGTAACTAAAATACCTTGAATACCCCGGATCTCCTTCCATATAGCCAATAGAATATATATCCACCAGTAGAGCTATAGTACAAACCACAATCAACATAACAGCTGTAAGTGGGTCTACAAGTATTCCTGCCTCTATGGTAACTCCTGGAAGTGATAACCAGTTTACTGCATACTCCACAGGGTTTTCCATGGTTACTCCAAGTCGCAATACTTCTATTGCTATTCCTATAGATATAATTAGACAGGTAGCCATTATGCCTGTAGCTACAAGAGCACTTAACATTTTAAATCTTTTTGTAAGAAATGATATGACAACAAAGCCTAGTAAAGGCAATATTGGCAAAAGCCAAGCTATTTCTATCAACCTTCTCACCTACCTTTCAGTTAACATCTACCATTTCAACCAATCAATATCGTCTACATTAGTAACCAGACGTTCTCTGTAAATCTTCATTATAATTGCTAAACCTACTGCAACCTCAGAGGCAGCTACAACAATAACAAAAATAGCGAATACAAAACCCATAGCTACATCGGCGTTTAAAAACCTATTGAAGGCAACCATGTTAATGTTGACAGCATTTAACATTAGCTCAACACCCATTAAAACAGCAATAGCATTTTTTTTAGCAACTGCTCCATAAAACCCGATTGTAAAAACCAAAGCAGCAAGAATTAAGTAGTGCTCTAAACCTATACCTGTCACTGTTCTTTATTCCCTCCTCTCGCTAACATTACTGCTCCTACCATAGCAACTAAAAGCAGAATTGCAGCACTTTCAAAGGGAATAACAAAATTTCCGAACAAATCTATGGCTATAAGCCTTATAACACTTCCCATTTCTCCTGTAACTGCAGGCAAATCACTCAAAGAAATCATGTATACTGTAACTGCTAAAAATGCAACGCTTACAAACAAGCCTAGATACTTATACTGGTTAAATAAGTTAGTATCCCTCATATCTCCTCTTTTTGTAAGCATGATACCAAATACTAACAGGATAGCAATTGCTCCAGCATAGACTAAAATCTGCACAGCAGCAATAAAGTCTACCCCTAATAGTGCATATACGCCAGCTACAGCAATGAAGCTAACTACTAAAAACAAGGCACTATGAACAATATTTTTAGAAAGAACAACGGCTAGAGCTGAACCAATAACAACTGCCGAAATAAGCCAAAAAATCGCTGGTGAAACTTCCAACATTTACCTCACTCCCTTACACCTTAGAATGACCTTCTCCGCTTTTGTTTAAGAAGTCATATACTGTAGCTTCTCTTTTGTAACATGACAACTCAAAATCAGAAGAAGAATTCAATGCATCTGTGGGGCATGCTTCTATACATAAACCACAAAAAAGACAATAACCTAACTCCATTTTAAACTCTGTTACATGCTTTTTCTTATCTTCTCCCCGTTCACTATTAATTTCAATTACTTGGTTGGGACAAGATTTAGCACACATACCACAGGCTATACATTTGTCCATAGAAAAATTAAAAAATCCATGAGATCTAGGAGGCAAATTCGGTTTTACCTCTGGATATTGTTGCGTTATAGCTTTACCAAAAAGATGTTTTAATGTAATTGAAAGTCCTGTTAATAAACCTTTACCGTACACCTAATCACCCCCTAAAACCACTGGATAACCTTGATTACTACTCCAGTAATCACGATATTTATAATTGATAATGGCAAGAGCACTTTCCAGTTAAAATTCATCAAATGATCCACTCTAATTCTTGGAAATGTCCATCTTAGCCACATAATTACAGTTATTACTAAATACATTTTTATAAATACCCACAGCCATGATGGAAGCAGAGGACCTTGCCAGCCGCCTAAGAAAACTGTTACTATAACAACCGACATAGCAACCATATTAGCATATTCAGCTAGAAAAAATAATGCAAATCTCATACCACTAAACTCAGTATATGGCCCAGCTACTATCTCCTGCTCACCCTCTGGTAAATCAAAGGGTGCCCGATTTAGTTCGGCTAAAGCTGCTATAAAGAATATTAAAAATGCAAGTGGTTGCAGAACTATAAACCACGCATTTTGCTGTGCAACTACGATTTCTGACATCCTTAAGGACCCGGTTATCATAACAACACCTAGAAGTGAAAAAACTAAAGGTATTTCATAGCTAATCATCTGTGCTACGGTCCTCATCCCACCAAGTAGTGAGTATTTATTGTTAGATCCCCATCCTGCCATAACAAATGCCATCACACTAGTAGAAGCAATCGCGATAAAATAAAATATACCAATGTTTAAGTCTACAGCTATCATATTTTCACCAAAAGGTACAACAGCAAATATCATCATAGTTGGAATAAATATAGCAACTGGAGCTAAACGAAATAGCCATTTATCAGCACAGTCTGGAACAATATCTTCCTTTCCAAGAAGCTTTATTACATCCAATGTTGTTTGAAAAAAACCTCTCGGGCCAACCCTATTTGGTCCAAGTCTTTGTTGAATATAGGCACTAAGTTTTCTTTCAAGATAAACCAGATATAAAACATTTAACAGTAAAAATGTTAATATACTAATGGCCTGGATACTAACCATAATCATATCAACTGCTAGTGGACTTAAGCCTAATCCTGCTAAAAAGTCCCTAATTATTGAAGCTAAATTAACAAATATATTTTCCATATTTAATCTCCCCTGCATTAAAGATTTACCTATCCACCTCTCCAAGAACAATATCTATGGAGGCAAGGATAGCAATTAAATCCTGTAGATAACCTCCCTTTGCCATTTCAGGAAAAGCCCCGAGCGAAACAAAGGATGGTGCATGAATATGCAATCTGTAAGGACTAGCTGAGCCGTCACTTATCAAATAGAAACCTAACCAACCCTTTGCACCTTCTATATGAGAATATACTTCTCCTTTTGGAGGTTTGATAACTTTTGGGACCTTTGTCATTATAGGACCATCCGGCATTTGAGCAATAGCCTGCTTTATAATCTTCACGGACTCTCTCATTTCTTCCATTCTCACTATATACCGATCATAACAATCTCCCTGCTTACCAACAGGAATTTCAAAATCAAATTGATCGTAAACGCTATATGGTATCTCTTTGCGCAAATCATACTTTAATCCAGCAGCCCTTAAATTTGCACCACCTAAACCATAATTGATTGTAGTTTCGATATCCATTTTACCTACATTCTTTGCCCTGGCTTGAAAAATCTCATTGCCTGTTACTATGCCATCATACTCATGAAAACACCTTGGTAAATCTTCTAGTAGCTTTTCTAAAGCTGGTAAAAACTCAGGTGGAAACTCACTAGGCATTCCACCAATTCTCATTGAGTTCAAGGTCATTCTAGAACCTGTATACATCTCGAATAGATCAAGTATCCTTTCCCTATCCCTAAACATATACATCCAGGCAGAGAAACCATTTAAATCAAGAGCAAAGCTAGCAACATAAACAAGGTGATTGGCAATTCTTTGTAACTCACCAAGTATAACTCTCATATACTCTGCTCGTTTAGGAACTTCAAGCTCCATCAGCTTTTCAACAACCCCAACATATGCCCAATTGTTTAAAGCTGGAGCAAGATAGTCCAATCTATCTGTATAAGGGATGAACTGGGTATAGGTCCTGTTCTCAGCAATTTTTTCTACACCCCTGTGCAAATAGCCCATTACATTTTCTACATCTGTAACTGTCTCGCCATCAAGTGTCAAAATAGCCCGATAAACACCATGGGTACTCGGGTGTTGGGGTCCCATGTTTAACGTAAACTCTTGTGTGGTTATATTACATTCTTCTTTTAACATAATTGATACCTCACTTTATTTTAAACCCCTGTCTCTCATTGAAAAATCCTTCCTTAATGGATGTCCTTCAAATTCATCAGGACACAAAACTCTCTTTAAATTTGGATGTCCTTCATATTTTACTCCCATTAAGTCAAATGATTCCCTTTCTTGCAAATCTGCACCCTTATAGATATTAACAAGAGACGGTATTACTGGTTTGTCCTTTTCTAAATTAACCTTGATCCTAATAATAAGTTTTTCATCTAAATTCATAAAATGATATACGGCTTGGATATATTCATCATATTCTACTGCTGTAATGTCTATCATAAAGTTAAAACCAAATACAGCTTTTAAATCAGAAACTATATCTAGAAGGTTGTCTTTTTCTACCATAAATGTATGGTAATCTAAACCCTCAACTACTTCTACCTTGTCAGCAAACTTTTGACTAATACTATTTAAAATCTCCATATTACTTCCCCTTCACTACTTCAGGATGTATGACTTTTCTCCTAAGCTCTAACAGACCGTGGAAAAGTGCCTCAGGTCTTGGAGGACATCCTGGCACATAAACATCGACAGGCAAAAAAGTATCTGCACCATCAACCACATTATATGAGCCTGCAAAAGGTCCTCCAGAGATAGCACAGCTTCCCATTGCTATTACGTATTTAGGCTCAGGCATTTGATCATATATTCTTTTTACTAATGGTTCCATCTTTTTAGTAATGGTTCCTGCAACAATCATTAAATCTGCATGCCTTGGGGATGGCCTAAAAACTTCATACCCAAATCTAGCAATATCATATCTAGCTCCACCAGCAGCCATCATCTCAATAGCACAACATGCTAATCCCATAGTTACTGGCCAAAAAGAATGTGCTCTAGCATAATCAAGAACCTTATCAACAGAAGTTAATATAATATTCTTTTTTATAAACTCTTCAGGAGACTCTTCTTTCGTTTTATTATTATTTATTTCCATTCTAACGCTCCTTCCTTCCATTCATACCAAAGACCTACCACTAAAATAATCAGAAAGATCCCCACTGCTATTAGGGCTGGAGCTCCAAATTCTTTAAACATTACAGCAAATGGGTATAGGAAAACTGTTTCCACATCAAATACTAAAAATACAAGGGCATATAAAAAATAGCTAATCTTAAACTGGACCCAAGTAGGCCCTTGCGTATCAACACCACATTCATAAGTGCACAACTTTTCAGGTGAAGGGTTTTTGGGCCTTACCAGCCAGGCAGTAGAAAGTACTACAATTGCAAATCCCCCACCTAATACCAAGAAAACAAGAACTGAGTAAAATTCCTGAATCAATAGATAACCTCCTTCCAGTAATAATGTAAAAATAGGCACAATCTTTTCATTTCTATAAAAATACCTAGATTCCTCCTTGAAATTAGCAACTTTATACCCAAATTTTTCTAGCAGTTTTTACTATCCTTCGCGTATCAAGATATTATGAAACCCCTCGAAAAGAAAAACGATGTTCATCACAAGGCCCATGAATATTCAAACATTCATAATGGCACCTAGTTGGGTATCCTTTATTTTTAGAAAACCCATAAACCGGATATAATTCATGAAGGTTAACCATATATTTATCCCTGGCTTGTTTAGCCAAAATACTAGCAGCCGCTATCGCTGCACTAGTCGCATCTCCTTTTATAATTCCGTAATGCTCTACTGAGAAATAATTAATTTTTAATGCATCAATCAGCAGAAGTTGTGGTTTAATTTTTAGCAATTGATAAGAAATAATCATTGCCATTTTAGTAGCTTCTAATATGTTTATTCTGTCAATTAACTGGGGGGGACAAAAGGCTACTGACCAATCAATGGCAGCCTTCTTAATCTCTGGTTCAAGCTTTTCTCTTTGGTTGGCTGTTAGCTTTTTGGAGTCATTTAAACCATCAAGTTCGTAACCCTTAGGTAGAATGACACAAGCAGCAGCTACAGGACCTGCCAGAGGACCCCTTCCAGCTTCATCTATTCCACCAAGAAGATCTACCTTTTCCCTATAATAAGTTTTATCAAACTTAAACATTTTTTTATTGCACTTCATCTCCGCCACTATTTCTCAGCTCCTCAGGTGCTTCTAAGCTAATTCTGCCTAGTCTTCCACCTCTAAAGTCTTTTATAATAGTTTCACTAGCTTGACGTAGATCCACATCACCACCTCTAAGTAAAAATCCTCTAACCTTACCTATCTGCTCAATAATTTTAAATGGATCAACGGGCAGTTCTTCCAGATTGTACCTTACCATTAAAGCCTTAGGATAATTGACAGCAAGGAATTTTGTTAAAGAATAGACAACATCCTCAACGTCAAAAGCTTTTGGCCCTATAGAATTTACATATGCTAAATGCAACCCAGTTTCTTCATCATCAAATTTTGGCCATAGTATACCTGGTGTATCAAGGAGTTGTATATTTGCCCTTATTTTTATCCATTGGTTGCCCTTTGTCACACCCGGTTTATTACCTGTTTTTGCTGTACTTCTTCCTACAAGGGTATTAATAAACATAGACTTACCAACATTGGGTATTCCAACAACCATTGCCCTAACGGGTCTCTTAATATTGAGTCTTCTTGCAACACTATCTGTTATAGGAGTTTGTTCAATGAGACTTAAGATATGTGTAATTCCTTTTTTTGACAGGGAGTCTACTGCTGCGGCCTTGATTCCATTATCCTTGAAGTTTTCAATCCATTTTTTAGTTATATTTTGATTAGCAAGGTCTTCCTTGTTTAATACAATTATTTTGTGTTTGTTGCCTATAAGTTCACCCAGCATAGGATTTTGACTAGAAATAGGTATCCTAGCATCTAAGAGTTCAACTACAATATCTACCATCTTCATATTTTCTTGCAAGATTTTTTTCGCCTTCGTCATATGACCCGGATACCATTGTACAATCAATTAATCACCTGCTTTACCTGTGTATGGTAATTAGTATTAACTTAATTATGCTTAACTATTTATTTAATAGGTTCGACCTGTGTATAAGTTGTTTTTATATAAATCATTTAATTATATTATTAATACAAGAATACAGACTTTTATGTTTTTTTGCAACTATTTGATGCTAAAATAATAACAAAAGTGCTTATATATAGAAAATAGCACTTTTTTAGACTTTTTTTATATTATTACAATATAATGTTTATTGTCATTGCTCAAAAAAGGACTGATATATCAGCCCTTTATCTTTTTTCTTTAATTTTAGCTCTCTTACCTACTCTATCTCTCAAATAATATAGCTTAGCTCTGCGAACCTTACCCCTTCTAATCACCTCAATTTTTTCTATTTTAGGTGAATGTAGTGGAAATGTTCTTTCAACAGCTACTCCATAAGACATCCTTCTTACTGTAAAAGTTTCTCGCAATCCTGTTCCTTGTCTCTTTAAAATAGCTCCTTCGAAAATCTGAATTCTTTCTCTAGTACCTTCAACAACCTTAACGTGTACTTTTACAGTATCCCCAGCATTAAACCTTGGAAGATCCTTTTTTAGTTGTTCAGTTTCTACTACCTTTAATACATCCATATTTATGTGCCTCCTTCCTTTATGGCGGATTATTTATTAATTAAAATTTGCACAACTATGATTATAACAAAGTATTTATTTATTTACAAGAATTCACCACCACTTTTTACAACATAAACGATCAATTATTATTGATGCTGCACTCCGGACTGATAAATGGTTGTACTTATCAATGCTCTTAATAGGTGTTAATCTAAAATGAGCCTTATTAGTAACCTCATCAGTTAGTCCCCAGCCTGTTCCAAATAAAATAACTATGTCATTATCCTTCATTAATTGCCGTAGTTGTATAAAATCAATGTCTTCGCATAAATTTGCTCCAGTAGCTACAACTATTGGTTTTTTGTCATGTGTTACATCATTCAAACATTCTTCAATGGTAGCTACTACTTTAACCTTTTGAAAAGCCTCGGCCCTTGATGAATTATACTGTGCACCCAAACCTTGTTTCCAATAATCTATTAGCTCCTGAAATAGCTCTCTCTGCCTATTGAGAGGTTGTACTATATAGTAGCCTGCCAAATCATAAGTAGACGTCAAACGAGCTATATCATGGACATCCAAATTTGTTATTGAAGTAGTTATTACTTGGTTATTCTGGTTATTAACTGGGTGATGAACTAAACAAATATAAACAGATACCATCTATTCTTCATCCTTACGTAACTTCGCTAATAACTCCTGATCAGCTTTACTGAAACTGGCATTATTTAACAAGTCGGGTCTTTTGCGAAGAGTTCGCAAGATAGACTGTTTCCTTCTCCAAAGATCTATCTTTGCGTGATTTCCAGAAAGCAACACTTCAGGCACCTTTAAACCTTGAAATTCTCTTGGCTTTGTATAGTGGGGATATTCTAAAAGTCCATCCGAGAAACTTTCTTCTATGATAGATTCTTCATGACCTAATACATCTGGTAATAATCTTGTAACAGCATCTATTAATACCATAGCACCTAGTTCTCCCCCTGTTAAAATATAATCCCCAATTGATATTTCTTCGTCCACTAGTAGTTCTCTAACCCTTTCATCAATACCTTCATAATGACCACATAATATTGTGATACGATTGAGCCTTGATAGCTTTTTTGCTTTATCTTGATTAAAAGTTGTTCCCTGTGGAGACATAAGAATAACTCTACTGTCGGCTTTATCTATATCTAAACTATTAATAGCATTAAAAAATGGTTCTGCCTTCATAACCATTCCAGGACCGCCACCATATGGAGTGTCATCAACAGAGTAATGCTTGTTTCCTGAATACTCTCTAAGATTATGTACAAATAAATCAAGTACACCTTTTTCACGAGCTTTTCCAATGATACTCATATTTAATGGGAAGTCCACCATCTCCGGAAAAATGGTAATAACATCTATTCTCATATTTATCCCCCGGTATCATCTATTCCGGTAGCAACTCTACAATCATCTCATTAGCAGCTAGATTGATTTTTTTTACAACCTTTTTGAGTGCTGGCACCAGAATTTCTTCATTGGCTTTATTTTTTACAACATATACATCATTAGCTCCTGTTTTCAATATATCTACTAATTGACCAATATAGCTTCCATTTATATCCTTAACATCTAAGTTAAGCAACTGATATATATAGTATTCATCTTCTTGTAGGGGTTCTAATTGGGCTTCAGATATCTTTAAATACGCTCCTTTTAACTCTTCTGCCTTTTCAATAGTATCAACACCTGCAAGATTCATTATTAGATATCCATTATGTAAGGATATACTATCAATTTTCATTAATTCTATTTTGCCTTTTGTCTCCACTAAAATTTCCTGTCTGTCTAAAAATCTCTCGGGAAAATCAGTAATTGGAAAAACTCTCAATGAACCACTTAAATTATGGGTTTTATTAATCATCCCAACTGTTATCAAAACTGGTTTTGTGACCACTAGTCTCCAACCTTCCGTATTTCCATAATTTCATTGTCCTTTAAAAGGATTTCACACTTTTCTATTTCACTCCAATTATCCCCAATTTTAATGTTCACTATCCTATCGACAGACCCTTTGATGATTTCTTCACCTAGTGACAAAGCACTAATTGCATCCATATTTTCTTTTATTTTTCTTATTTTTTCATAATTTTTGTTCTTTTCATTTTCCAATTCATTTCTCATAATAGCAAGCTCTTCATTATGCCTTTTTTCAATTTCTAATGTAGTCCTTTTAATTTTAAAGCTTAAATACTGCAGTTCAGTTTCAATTTGCTTTAAAAGTGTTTCTAACTCTTTTAAGAGACTATTCTTTAGACCCTCTGTAACAATTGTTTTGACCGTAACAGACTGTATAACTTTAAGTTCTTCCACAAACTCACCTGCTCCAATTTTAGATAAAAAGGGTCAATAAAGACCCTTTTTATTGTACAATTTCAACAACAACTCGCTTTCCTTCTTTTGCTGCTGCTGCCTTTAATACAGTTCTTATTGCTTTGGCAATTCTACCCTGTTTCCCAATGACTTTACCCATGTCTTCTGGTGCAACTCTTAACTCTAATACTATTGACTTTTCACCATCTACTTGTGTAATTGACACATGATCAGGATCATCCACCAAAGATTTTGCGATGAATTCTACTAATTCTTTCATGGCAAAACATCCTCCCTATTACTACCTGATGTTTTTGTTATCATAAAACTTTTGAATAACACCAGTTTTTCTAAAAAGGGCTCTTACTGTTTCAGAAGGCTGTGCGCCATCTTCAAGCCACTTCACAGCTCTTTCTTCATTAATATTTAAATCTTCCTTAATAGGATTGTAGTATCCAACTTCTTCAATGAATCTACCATCTCTTGGAGAACGTGAATCAGCTACTACCAATCTATAAAAAGGTGCTTTTTTACTTCCCATTCTTTTTAGTCTAATTCTTGTTGCCATTATCTCACCCCCTTCACAAATCTAAGATGTTTTAGTATTTATTTAAACATTGGTAAGTTAAATAGGCCTTTTGATTTCTTCTTGACTTTCTTATTGCTTTGAGCGCCAGAAAATTGTTTCATCATTTTTCTGGCCTCAAGAAATTGTTTAAGTAGTTTGTTTACATCCTGAACCTTGGTACCACTACCTAAGGCAATTCTTTTTTTCCTGCTGGCATTGATTATTTCAGGTTTTGCTCTTTCATTGAGTGTCATAGATTGAATTATAGCTTCTGTTTTTACTAATTCCTTTTCATCAACCTGCATATTCTTTAATTGTTTTCCCATTCCTGGAATCATACCAAGCAAATCCTCTATTGGGCCCATGCTTTTCATTTGCTGCAATTGATCAAGAAAATCTTCCAGTGTAAATTGTTGTGTCCTAATCTTAGCTTCCATCTCTTTTGCCTTATTGAGATCAAAATTTTCCTGGGCCTTTTCAATAAATGTCATCACATCACCCATTCCCAGGATACGAGAGGCCATCCTATCTGGATGAAATGTTTCTAATGCATCTAGCTTTTCTCCAATACCCACAAACTTAATAGGTTTTCCTGTAACTTCCCTAATTGAAAGGGCTGCACCACCACGTGTATCACCATCTAACTTTGTAAGAATTATACCTGTAATACCAAACTTTTGATCAAAGGTCTCTGCTACATTTACTGCATCCTGTCCTGTCATAGCATCTACTACAAGTAGTATTTCAGATGGAACTACGTTTTCTTTAATTTTATCAAGCTCTGTCATTAGATCTTCATCTATATGCAGTCTTCCTGCTGTATCTATGATTACAATGTCATTACCCTTATTTTTTGCGAACTCTATGGCTTCCTTAGCTATTAAAACAGCATTTTCTTGTCCCTTTGAAAATACAGGTATATCAAGTTGCTCACCTAGCACTTCTAACTGTTTAATAGCTGCTGGACGATAAATATCACAAGCTGCTAGTAAAGGACTACGTCCCTTCTTTTTAAACGTCCTTGCTAATTTTGCAGATGATGTGGTTTTACCAGAACCCTGTAAACCCACCATCATTATTACTGTTGGACTCTTGGACGAAAAAGCTATATTAGCCTCTTTTTCTCCCATTAAGTTAACCAATTCATCATTTACTATTTTAATAACCTGTTGTCCAGGAGTAAGGCTTTCTAAAACTTCTTTGCCGATGGCTCTTTCTTTAACTTTATTAATAAACTTTTTAACTACCTTAAAGTTTACATCGGCTTCTAGAAGAGCGATTCTTACTTCCCGCATTGCCACATCAATATCTGCTTCAGAAAGTTTTCCTTTTCCTTTGAGCCGTTTAAAAGTATCCTGAAGTTTTTCGCTCAAGCCAGAAAATAGAGCCATGCTTTCCCCTCCTAAGTCAGAAGTCAGAAATCAGAATTCAGGAGTCAGAATTTGGTCAATAATTCATTCTGTATTCCTAATTCTTAAAATCTGCTTAGTTTATACCAAGAAATTTTCCAACAATAAATTAATACGCTGTTTTTCTTCATCATCAATCTTACTATTCATTAGTACTGATTTTATATTGTTAATATTTTCTTCAGCTTTTTGATATTTTCCCCATAGTTTCAAACCCTGCTCATAGTTCTTTAATAAATTTTCTGTACGCTTTATAATATCATAAACTGCTTGTCTGCTAATACTAAGTTCTTGTGCAATCTCACCTAATGATAAATCATCATAATAGTATAAGCTAAAGACTTGTTGTTGTTTGTCCGTAAGTAGACTTCCATAAAAATCAAATAGCCGTGCTGATTCATTTAACTTCGGAATAATTATACTCAACCTCAGTCACATCCAAACATTTGCTGTAAAGTATTTTTACTTCACAGAGGAATATTAATATAATTAGTTCCATTTGTCAAGGTTAAATGAATTTTTAAACTAGCTTTTTAATTATCTCTTTAATTTCATAGATTACCTTTTCCTCATCGATTGTACTTACTTCTTTACTCTTCATTATAACCTTACCATTTACTATTACAGTATCCACGTCTGATGCTCCTGCTGAATAGACTAAATGGGCATTTATATCATGTAAAGGTTGCAGATGTGGTCCACTTAAATCTACTAAAATGATATCTGCTTTCATACCTGGCTTAATTTTTCCAATTTCTTGTCCTAATCCAAGTGCTTTTGCTCCATTACTAGTAGCCATAGAAAGTGCCTGATAGGAGGACATAACAGTAGGATCATAAGTATGTACTTTTTGAAGTAAAGATGCACTTCTCATTTCCTGAAACATATCTAGATTATTGTTGCTTGCAGCACCATCAGTTCCCAGTCCTACATTTACTCCCATTTCAATCATTTTGGTAATTGGGGCTATTCCACTTGCAAGCTTCATATTGCTTTCTGGATTATGAGCAACACTAACTTTTTCTTGAAGCAATATCTTTAAATCATTATCGGTTAGATGTACACAATGGGCTGCTAAAACAGGATTAGCGGTAAACACTCCCGCCTGGTGGACCATTTCAACTGGAGTTTTATTATACTTCTCCTTAATTTGGTTGATTTCAGACAGAGTTTCTGCTATGTGAATATGTATGCCTACTCCAAGTTTTTTTGCCTCAGAGGATACTTCTTGTAAATATTCTGGTGAGCATGTGTAGGGGGCGTGTGGACCAAGCATAGTGGTAATCCTCTTATCTGCGCTATTATGATAACTTTTAACAAGATTAATTCCTTCCTCAAGAGACTTATCTCCATTATTAAAGGATATTAATCCCCTACTTAGTGAAGCCCTTATACCCGTCTCCTTAACAACCTCTGCCACCTGCTCCATCATAAAGTACATATCGCTAAAACAAGTAGTACCACCTTTAATCATTTCTAGAACTGCTAGTTTAGTTCCCCAATAAACATACTCAGGTTTTAATTTAGCTTCTAGTGGCCAAATTCTATTTTCTAGCCATTCCATCAGAGGAAGGTCATCTGCATAACCTCTTAAAAGAGTCATAGCAGTATGAGTATGACAATTAACTAAGCCAGGCATTACTGCCATACCAGTAGCATCTATAATAGTACAATCATTACTGTCATATTCTTGATATCCACTTTTTACAGAATCAATTTTCTCCCCAGCGATGATTATGTCTCCCTGAAAACAGATATCTCCGGGGTCCTGAATATTTTTTTCCATATTTAGAATATATCCATTTTTTATCACTATTTTTTTCATGCTTTCACCTCTTTTTCAAACAATCTCCCAATCTCTTCTTCATATGGTGCATTTACAATGCCTTTATCAGTAATAATGCCTGTGATAAGTTCGTTAGGGGTTATGTCGAAGGCTGGATTATATACCAATATATCGTCAGGTATAATCTTATGTCCGTGAATATGCCTAATTTCATTACAATTTCTTTCCTCCACTATTATTTGATTGCCGCTTGATATATTCAGATCCATTGTTGAATATGGTGCTGCAACATAGAAAGGAATTTTATGATATTTTGCAAGAATAGCTAGTGAGTAGGTGCCAATTTTATTAGCAACGTCTCCATTTTTAGCAATTCTGTCTGCTCCTACAATGACCATATCTATAGTTCCCTGTCCCATTAAATAACCAGCCATACTATCAGTTATAAGTGTTACAGGAATTTTGTCCTGATGAAGTTCCCACGCAGTTAATCTAGCTCCTTGCAACAACGGACGTGTCTCACAAGCGAAAACTCTTTTTAAATTATCTTTTTCATGAGTAGCTCTAACTACCCCTAAGGCAGTACCATAACCTGCTGTAGCTAGAGCGCCAGCATTGCAATGAGTTAAAATAACCGCATTTTTAGGAACAACTTCAACTCCAAACAAACCAATTCGTTTATTTAATGCTATATCCTCTTCATGAATATTCATAGCAGCTTCTTCGATTATTATAATAAGTTCCACAGTAGATTTGTCTTGATTGCTTTTTGCTGTCTGATACATCCTATCTACTGCCCAAAAAAGGTTAACTGCAGTAGGTCTGGAGCATTTAAGCAGTTCCCCTGCTCTGCATAAGTTCTTCATGAATACTTCTTTGGATTCACTTGCAAATTCCTTAGCTGCTAAAACCATTCCATAGGCAGCTGCCACACCAATGGCAGGAGCACCTCTTACCACCATGTTTTTGATGGCCTCAACAACTTCAGGGTAGGTTTGGCATTTAACATATTCGATTTTTAATGGTAATTTTGTTTGGTCTAATAACTTAAGAAATTTCTTCTCCCAAATAATACTATTCACACATTACCCTCCTAAGCTTTTCTGGCCTGAAACTGCTACCTGACAAGAACAAGATCTATTTCCATCTGTAATTTCTATGGCTTTGGCAACTAATGTTTTAAGTTTTGCTGAAGCCATTTCCATTCTTTCTAAAACCTCTTGATGGGTCAAAGGATTATCAGATATACCCGCAGCATAGTTTGTGACAATTGCTACAGTAGCATAGCATAGTTCTGCTTCTCTGGCCAAAACAACCTCTGGAACAGAAGTCATACCCACAAGATCAGCACCCAAATGCTTGTACATAAGAATTTCAGCTGGAGTTTCAAAGCGTGGCCCCTGTGTGCATACATAAGTAGCCCCTTTACTTTGCAATGCTATTCCAACGGTTTGAGATGCTTCAAATAATCTTTCTCTAAGGGATAGGCAATATGGATGGGTCATATCTACATGAATAACTTCTTGTCCAACTTCATCAAAAAAGGTGATATCTCTTCCCCATGTAAAATCAATAAAATCACTTAAAAGCACCAAATCACCTGGCCTATACTTCCTATTAAGTGAACCAACTGCCGCAGTTGCAAATATTCTTTTTATTCCCAACATCTTTAAAGCCATAATATTTGCCCGGTAGTTAATTCTGTGGGGAGGAATTGAATGATTTAGGCCATGCCTTTTTAACAAAGCTACCCTTGTTCCATTCAATTCTATAATTTCAACAATTACTTTTCCATATTTGGTGTCAACTTCAACTTTTTCCTTCTGATTTGTATTTTCACCACCCGCCCGGGTAGTTGTAAATGCTCCAGTTCCTCCAATAATAGCAAAATCTACTTTTTTCAAATTCCCCCTCCTTTCAAAAGGCATAAGTAGAATCAGATCTTATTCTGACTCCTACCCTACCTATAAATACACTTATAAGAAAATGGTATAATGAAGCGAGCCATAAATTGAGTTTGTGTAATTATTGGTTTATGAAAGCAAAAAGACGTTATGATTTGCTTGTTTGAGCGAAGCGAGTTTGCAAAGCATAGGCTTTTTTGCTGGAATAAACCTTAGAATTGCTAAAACTTAATTTCCGGGTGAGCAAAATAATGCCGTTTTCCAATACCCTAATCACTAGCAAATAGTGCTTTTACAAAGTCATTTGGATTAAATGGTTTTAAATCTTCAATCTTTTCCCCAACACCTATGTATTTAATGGGTAGCCCCAATTCCTCCTTAATACCAAATATTACTCCACCCTTTGCAGTACCATCCAACTTAGTTAAAACAATTCCTGTCACGTCTACCACTTCTTTGAAATTTTTAGCTTGTGAAATCGCATTTTGGCCTGTTGTAGCATCAAGTACAAGTAAGACTTCATTTGGAGCATCCACTTTGGCTTTACTGATAACTTTTTTTACTTTTCCAATTTCATTCATCAAATTTATTTTGTTATGTAACCTACCTGCTGTATCAATTAAAACAACATCCGCTTTTCTTGATATAGCAGCTTGGACCGCGTCATAAGCAACTGCAGCAGAATCTGAACCTTCTTGATGCTTCACAATATCTGCATTAGCCCTCTCAGCCCATATACTAAGCTGTTCACTAGCAGCAGCCCTAAAAGTATCCCCAGCTGCAAGTATTACCTTTTTACCTTGTTCCTTAAAGTTATATGCTAATTTACCTATAGTTGTTGTTTTTCCCACACCATTTACTCCAACAACCATGATTACAGTTGGTTTTTGTTCTGAAAGGTTTATAGTTTTAATGTCATCTTCCAACAAAGCTACTAATTCTTCTTGTATTATTTCATTTACTCTATCCATATCAGATACTTTTTCATCATAAATTCTTTGCTTTAAGTTTTTTGCTAATTTCAGCGACGTGTTAACCCCAATATCTGCCTCAATTAAGATTTCCTCGAGTTTTTCAAAAAACTCATCATCAATTTTCTTATATCCTGTAACCAATTCAGTAACCTTATCCACAAATCCCTGTTTTGTTTTTTGTAACCCGCCTTTAATTTTGTCAAACAATCCCATGCTATTTTCCTCCAATATGAAAATAAGGCTAAGGCTTAACCTTAACCTCAGATATATTCTATCATGTTTTCCTAATTAAGCTCAATAGGTTTACAAAGGTCAGTAAATTCTTGCGCTATAGCAAACTTTCTGTTGCGAATTTGAGTTTCTTCTTCTGTTGTCTCAGCTCCAAAAAATTTGCTGTTTAAAACTTCATCTTCATCCGTAAGCTCAAATATTCTATCTGCCTTCTCAATTACTGTAGCTCCCCTAATCTTACCATCTTTATCATGACCAATTGCGATAATTGGCCTTCCCCACGTACCAGGACCAGCATTAGCATCTCCAATATGCATGACTCCAGTACCTCCAGGATGAGTATGGATGATAATTGCATTGTCAGGTATTATGCCACTATAGATTACTTTAAGAGATTTACCAGAGATGTCTGTAAAACTTGATGCAAGCAATCTTGATGGGACATAACCAATTCCACCTGCTACTAATTTACCTTGCCCAGTAACATGACCCTTTTCATCAATAACTCCTATAGCTGCAACCTCTCTGCCCTGTCCCACTTTCATAGATTCATCCACTAGGGACTTCGCTAAACTTTTATCAATAGATCTAACAGCCAATCTTGGTAGCTTCCATTTTTTCCCATTACCTTTGTGGCTATCCACATTCTTCAAGTCAAATTTAACCTGAGGTAACTCCTCAGAAACCTCTAAGTATTTTAAGCTTAACTCATGATTTGTCTTTAGCACTTCTTTTTCTTCATCCATGGTATTGCTCGCTAGAGTTTCTATATTCATTTCTTCCGATTTTGTAGATAGATCGAAATACTCTGGTTTGGGGTAAACAACACTTATTCCTGCAGCTCCTTCATTTTTAACTCCAATTGATATTATAGGACAGTTAAAAAAATCAACACCTGATACATCAGTAGCTAAACCTGTCTTGCCTGGTCTTGTAACCACAAATACTGTATTGTCTGGAAGCAAATTTAAGCCTTCAATTAAAGATTTGTCCTTCATGGTACTGATTTTATTAAGCAATATTCTTAAGGGTAATCCACTTAGACCTCCACTAACAATTTCGGTGCACTCATCAATAATCCCATCTTCGTTAACAAAACCAAAGCATCCAGCATTTCTTCCTTGACTAAGTTGCATTGTTCTATCTACCAACATTTTTACTAATTGCTCTGAAATACCACTAATTTTTTGATTCATAATATCACTCCCGAAGTAACATTTTTAGTCTATTCTTGGTTTAATTTAGTTTTCCTCGGAAACCAATGTATATTCTTTAAAATGTTAAACAACTGCCAGGTTATCAGATAGTTTTACTGAAACTACTTTGGAAACACCAGGTTCTTCCGTAGTTATTCCATACAAATTATCCGCTACCAGCATTGTGTTTTGCCTGTGGGAAACTACTAAAAATTGTGTACTGTTTGATAATTCACGTAAAAACTTTGAAAACCTTTGTTCATTAGCTTCATCTAGTGAAGATTCTATTTCATCTAATACACAAAATGGACTTGGTTTAATTTTTAAAAAAGCAAAAAGTAAGGCAATTGCTGTTAAAGCTTTTTCGCCCCCAGATAATAAACTTATGTTTTGTAGCTTTTTCCCTGGTGGTTGCGCTTCAATATCAACCCCAGTATTTAACAAATCTTCTTCGTTTGTAACGTATATACTGGCACTTCCTCCGCCAAACAAGTATTTAAAAATAGATGAAAACTCATGACTTACCTTCGCAAAGGTTTGACTGAACCTTTCCTCGATTATGCTATCTATTTCTTTAATTACTTTTTCCAAGGATTGTTTGGCCCTTAAAAGATCTGCTTTCTGGTCTTGAAGAAATAATGTTCTTTCACTCAGTTTTTCATAATGCTCAATTGCGCCCGTATTAACCTGCCCCAGAGCGGATAATTCTTCCTTGAGCCTTTCAATTTCAGGTTTGAATTGTTTTATCTCAACTTCAACAGAAACAAAATCCTCTCCGAATTTTTCATCAATCTTAGAAGCAATTGTTTCTAAATTTGTTTCTATTCTTGTCCTTTCTAACTCTAATTGATGCTGTTTCTTGGTTAATTCTTGATAGATATTATTAATTTTTGAATGTAGTTTTTCATGTTTGTTAAAAGTGTTTAAGATAAACTCTTTGCTTTCTATAAGCTGATTCTTCATATTATCTACTTTTTCTTTTTCTAAAAGAATCTTAGTAATCTTTACATTGTAATGCTTAATAGAATTTTCTATGGTTTGTATTTGTTCTGTGTTAGTAAGTAGTTTCTTTTGATTAATATCTATCTTTTCTTTATAGTTGGATATTCTAGCAGTAAAATCCTCTACCTTTTCTTCCAACTGGTTGCGCTTTTGATCCCAAACACTCTTCTCAATTTGTTCTTGATGTTGTAAATTTACAAGTTTATTAATCTGATCTCGTATACTTCTACTTATTTGTTTTTTATTTGTTACTTCAAGGGTTACATCTGAGATTTGCTTTTCAATATCTAAAACTTTTTTTTCAGCTTTTTTTATCATTTCATCATTATCTATTTTGCTAGATTTAATTACATTAATTTCACTTTTAAAAATACTAATTTCGTCCTTAGTTATTTCTATTTTTTCTTTAATACTACTAAGAGTATTGTTCTTTTGTAATAATACATTTTTTAAGTCAGTTGATATTTCTATAAGATCTTTGGCTTTAAGCGCAAGCTTTTCTTCTAAACCTCTTAATCTATTGGATTCATCTTGCTTAATCTTTAAAGAGTTTTCTAGTGGCGCTATTGTTTTTATAAGGCTTGCAATTTCATTCTTTCTGGATAATAAGTTGTTTGTAGAAGTTTTAATAAAGCCTCCAGTAATAGAACCTCCAGGCATAATTACTTGACCATCTAAAGATACTATTTTTACTGAGTAATTGAATTCCTTAGCAAAATCTAGTCCTATGTTTAGGTTTTCTACAATTAATACACGGCCTAAGAGATATTTAATAACAGCACTATATCTATTGTCACATTTAATTAAGTCAGACCCTAAACCTATTAGTCCTGGAGAATTCCTATGCTTCTGTGGAATACTAAAGGTTTTCGTCTGAATCGTATTTAAGGGTAGAAAAGTCACCTTACCTGATTTATTTGCTTTCAAAAAACTTATAGCTTGCTCAGCTTCCTTTTGTGAAATGGATATAAGATTCTGCAGTTGGGATCCTATTGCCGTTTCTATTGGAACAACAAGTTCAGGCGGTACAACTATCAGCTCTGCCACACTTCCTACTATGCCATCCCAATTACCTGGGTTGTTTTTCTTTGCAAGTAATATAGCCTTAACCCCAGGGAAATAGCCTTCCATATCCTCTTCTAAGTCCTTTAAAAAATTAAGTCTGGAGTTTGTTCTATACAAATCTTTTTGTGCAGAATCTATCTCCATATTAACTTTTGCCTTTTCAATTTGAATTTCATCGGCTTTCTTTTTATTGGCTTGTACAGCTTCTAATGATTTGTCATGCTCGGTTTGTGAATCTTTTAATTCAATTACGGTTTTTTGTTGTTCGTGGCTTAATCCTTTAAGTTTAGTCACCTTATCCTCTAATTGTCCTTCAATCTTCTCACTTTGTTTTTGGAGGAAAGAAATCTTTGTTTCAAATTTAGCAATATCATTTTTATACTGCACTAACATAGATTGATAATCCACTAGAAGGTTATTAGCTTCTGTGATTTGCCCTTCATTATGCCCTAAATTATTTTCATAATCGCTTATTTCATTACTAATAACACTCACTTTTTCTTCTAGCTTTTTAAGCTTACTATCCACATTTTTGATGTCTTCATATAATACTTTCACTTTCGATGTCCAATTATTAACTTCGGAACTATGGACGCCTTTATCTGCCTTTAAAACCTCAATTTCTCTCATTAATCCCTTCACTTGTTCTTTTAAAACCTTTTCTTCACCTAAGTATCTTTCCAATTCAGAATTCATTTCACCTATGAGATTAGCAAAGGTTGAAATTTTATCTTTACATTTATCAAGAATAAACTTTTCATCAAATATGTATTTATCCAATTCATTTAAGAACCTGCTATAAGTAATAACCTGCTTGTTATTTTGATAATATTGTGCTGTTAAGGTACTCAGTCTTCTTTGTAACTTTTCTCTTTCAAAATTAAAAAATTGAAACTCTATATTTTCCAGCAATTTAATTTTACTTAAATACTCCTTGGCTTTATCTGATTCAGTTTTTAATGATGGTAATTGTTCCTCAATTTCATAAACAATGTCATCAATCCTTAGTAAACTTTGTTCTGTTACGGCAACCTTCTGTTCAGCTTCTTTTTTTCTGTATTTATATTTGGTGATACCTGCCACCTCTTCTAAAAGAGGCCTTCGTTCTTCTGGGCTCGAGTTAATTATGTCATCAACCTTTCCCTGCCCAATAATTGCAAATGCATTTTTTCCAAGTCCAGTATCCATAAAAAGAGCCTGTACATCTTTTAAACGACATGAGTTTTTGTTTATTAAGAATTGACTTTCGCCATCTCGGAAAACCTTTCGTGTTACAGTTATTTCGTTATATTCCATTGGGTATATCCCAGAAGAGTTATCCAGAACTATTGTAACCTCGGCCATCCCCATGGGTCTTTTATTTTTTGTCCCGGAAAATATTATATCCTCAAGCCTGCTACCACGTAGTGATTTGACGCTTGTTTCACCAAGCACCCATCTTAATGCGTCCACAACATTACTTTTACCGCTCCCATTCGGACCTACAATAACTGTAATTCCTCTATCAAGTTTTATGGAAACTTTATTTACAAATGACTTAAAACCATGCAATTCTACTCGTTGAAGATACAAATTTCTCCCCCCACAATACTAAGCCAGCTATGATAAATACTTTTGAAAACATGTTATCAATCTACTTTGTGTAGCTACTCTAAATTGATTGAACGGTATTTCTTGACATCCAATTATCTCAAAGTTGATAGGTAAAATAGAATTTATTTTTTTCACATTAATTCTCTTTTGACCTAGATATATTGATAATTGCTTGGGTGGCACTATGCATTTCAAGTAATCAGCTGAATCCTTTACAATGTTAATTTGTTCAACCATTAATTCATATGCCACTTGATTCAACACCAATTCTCCAAAGGATGGATGATATGGTCCTTCAATAACATATTGTTTATCAAGTAAATCTGTTGCCTGTAAACCCATTCTAATAACTTGTATTCGGTTATTAATGAATTCTCTATACATTTTAGCACAAACTTGGACAGCATCTGATAGAATCATAGGAAAATATTTTTTCTTTTTTAACTGTTCATGAAGAGGAGTGTTCTCTATAACAACAGTAGGATAAATCCTAACAAAATCTGGACTAATCTCAATAGTTTTTTCCATTGTTGCTAGTATACTATCCAAGGTATCTCCAGGCAGACCGGGCATTAGCTGGATTCCAAGTCTAATATTAGCCTCCTTTATTAAACTGGCTGATTTATATACGCAACTAGAATCATGGCCTCTGCCTGATAGTTTAAGTACCCTATCATCTAGTGACTGAACACCTAATTCAATTACACTTACTCCATATTTTTTCAAATAATCTAGTATTTGTACACTAATAAAGTCAGGCCTTGTTGATATTCGTACATTATCAACACGACCTGACATCAAATATGGCTGCACTAACGCTAATAGTTCGATCTGCCTCTCTTTTTCAACAGCAGTAAAACTACCCCCATAAAAAGCTACTTCCACTCTTTTCTGAACCTGCTTTACCTCAATGGTTTTCAAGTAGCTCTCAATAATTTTAACTACAGCAGTATTTTTTTCAGAGCTTATTTTTCTCTGATCACAAAAAACACACTGAAATGGACAGCCCATATGGGGTACAAAAATTGGAATGATATAGTGTTTCAATTTACTCACCACTATACTTTCATTTTATTTATTATTCTCTTCTTTTAACTGGTAAAATGCTTTTTTGGCTGCTGCTTGTTCTGCTTCTTTCTTGCTATTACCAGTACCTACTGCTAATAATTCACTCTTTAAAGAAATACCTGCTTGAAATTGTTTATGATGATCAGGACCGCTTTCAGAAATAATATGATAGAAAACATTTTCTCCAAATACCTTCTGAGCTAATTCCTGAACCATAGTTTTGTAATCACCATAGTTTCCTAATTCATATTTGTCCAATTCATTTAACAAATTATCTCGCAGAAATTCTTTAACCTTTTCAATACCTTGATCTAAATATAGTGCACCAATTAATGCTTCAAGAGCATCAGCAAGACTAGAATTTCTATCCCTACCACCTGTCAATTCCTCACCTTTTCCAAGACTTAGAAATTGTCCTACTTTTAATTTCCTGGCAATTCTAGCAAGGGTTGCCTCACATACAACTGCTGCTCTCATCTTTGTTAAAGTACCTTCAGGTTCCTGTTCAAATGTTTCATAAAGATATTGTGCCACTACCATTCCAAGAACAGCATCTCCTAAGAATTCTAGTCTTTGATTACTTTCAAAACTCCTACCTTTATTTTCAAACACATAGGTAGGATGGGTAAAAGCAACATCCAGCAAACTATCATCTTTAAAAATAATTCTATTTTTACTTGCAAAGTTCTCTAATTCTTTTATCCTTTTTTTCTCCATTTTCCTTCTCTATTCTACAAATTTTTTAATAATTATCGTAGCATTATGGCCACCAAAACCGAGAGAATTAGATAGGGCTACATTAACATTTTGTTTACGTGCCTCATTTGGTACATAATCTAAGTCACATTCAGGACTAGGGCTTTCCAAATTAATAGTTGGAGGAATAATTCCATTATTGATTGTTAATGCACATGCTATTATTTCAACCGAACCAGATGCTCCTAATAAATGTCCAGTCATTGATTTTGTTGAGCTAACTGCTACTTTATATGCGTACTCTCCAAACACAGCTTTTATAGCCAATGTCTCATACTTATCATTTAAATCTGTAGATGTACCATGGGCATTGATATAATCAATTTCTTCTGGTCTAATATTAGCATCTTCTATGGCTAGTTTCATTGCCCTTGCTCCACCCTCTCCTCCTGGGGCCGGTGCAGTTATATGAAACGCATCGGCAGAACATCCATAGCCAACCACTTCAGCATAGATTTTAGCTCCTCTTTTTTGCGCATGCTCCAAGGTTTCTAAAATTAAAATACCTGAGCCTTCTCCCATTACAAAACCATCTCTATCAGCATCAAAGGGTCGGCTTGCTTTTTCTGGTTGATCATTTCTTGTTGACATTGCTTTCATGGAAGCAAAGCCAGCCATGGCCATGGGAGTGATAGCTGCTTCTGTACCCCCTGTTATCATTACATCTGCAGAGCCTCTCTGCAAGACTTTAAATGCTTCACCAACTGAATTTGTTCCAGAAGCACATGCTGTTATTACAGTATAGTTTACCCCTTTCGCACCTACAGCTATTGAAATGTGTCCTGCTGCCATATTGGCAATCATCATGGGTACAAAAAATGGACTAACCCTTCCTGGTCCTTTGTCACCAAGAACACGATGTTGTTCTTCAAAAGTATTAGTGCCACCTATTCCTGTTCCAATAATAACTCCAAATCTTTCACAATCGATATTTTCCTTTGATAAACCAGCATCCTTCATAGCCATTGTTGTTGCAGCTACAGCAAATTGAGTATACCTGTCCATTCTTCTTGCTTCTTTTCTATCAATGTATTTTTGTGGCTCAAAATCTTTCACTTCACCAGCAATAGAAGTGGCAATATTTGAGGCGTCAAAATGAGTTACTGGGCCTATTCCAGATTTACCCTCAGTTAAAGAATTCCAAAATTCTTCTAATCCGACACCAACAGGACTCAAAACACCCATCCCTGTAATCACTACTCTTTTAGTCATTCCACAACCCCCCAAGTCTTTTGCTAGTTTCTTCAAATTCTTTTATAAATCTGCTCATTATCTCTTTCACTGGTAATATTTCAGTTATTTTGTGTACATCAATGCCCGCGAATACTAAACCTTTATCAATAACGCCCATCTGAGCATTTTCCAAAGCACTTTTAATGCAAAATACTTTATTGCATCTTTTTAGACAACTAGTACACTTTCCCATTTCAACCCTATCTCCATTTATAATTGCTTCTGAAAAGGAAGTTTTTACAGCTCTTCCTGGTAATCCAACGGGACTATTTATTAAGACCGAATCGCCTTCCACAGAAGACATATATACGTTTTTAAATTCTTGTGAAGCATTAGATTCTTCGCTTGCTGCAAATTTAGTAGCTATTTGAACACCATTAGCACCCAATTTCATCACATTGTACATATCCTCGCCTGAAGATATGCCCCCTGCTCCTATTATGGGAATGGTAGTTACTTTCCTGATTTCAGGTATTAATTCTTTTAGAGGTCTATCAGTTCCAAGGTGTCCTCCAGCTTCGCATCCTTCTACAATAATAGCTGCAGCGCCAAGTTTCTCTGCAGTCTTTGCCAATCTAGCACTTGATACTATTGGTACTATCGGACAATTATATTCCTTTCCCAATTTAAAAATATCCTTTGAAAAACCTGCTCCATATATAATAAGGTCAATGCCTGCTGCCATAGCTTCTTTTATTAATATGGCAAAATTAGAAGCAGCAAATAAAACATTAACTCCAATTTTACCTTCATCCCCAGCTAGTTCTTTGGCCTTTCTAATTTCATCCCTTAATTCCTGGCTGCTCATTCCAGTACCAGCTATAACTCCTATTCCTCCTTCTCTAGCTACTGCTGCAGCTAATGAAGCAGTTGATATCCTTATAGCCATACCACCCTGAATAATAGGTAAAGAAACTGTAAAATTGCCTATAGTAAGTGCCGGAAAAGTCATGGGCTATACCCCCTTTAAACCATTAAGTATATGGTCATCTGATTTGGTGAAAGTCCCGTAGTATCCCTACGGGACTTTATTAACAATGATAATTAACTTGCTTTGTTATTAATATACTCAACTGCAGCACCTACTGTAGTTAACTTTTCACCATCTTCATCAGGAATTTCGATACCGAATTCTTCCTCAAGAGCCATAATAAGTTCAACAATGTCAAGAGAATCCGCATCTAAATCTTCAAAAGAAGTCTCAAGAGAAATATTTGCTTCTTCAACATCCAACTGTTCAACAACAATTTTTTTGATTTTATCAATTACAGATGACATCTTTTCACCTCCTCTCTATAAAAAATTGCTTATCTTTGAATTACAAGTTTAATCCTCCATCTACCTTAATTACTTCACCAGTAATATATTTAGCTGATGGAGAAACTAAAAATAATACCAAATCTGCTACATCTTCAGCTTTACCTAAAGTTCCCAAAGGAATCTGGTCCTTTATTTTAGTAACCACTTCCTGTGATAATTTCTCGGTCATTACTGTATCAATAAAGCCAGGAGCAACTGCATTTACCCTTATACCTCTATTTCCTACTTCTTTGGCAATACTTTTACTAAAACCTATCACTCCTGCTTTTGAGGCTGAATAGTTTGCCTGACCAGCATTTCCTGATATTCCTACCACAGAACTAATGTTAACTATATTACCTTTTTTTTGTTTAATCATGTCTTTGATGCAGGCCTTAGTACAATTAAATGTACCTTTGAGATTGATATTTAGAACTGCATCCCAGTCAGCTTCTTTCATTCTCATCAACAATCCATCTTTAGTTATACCAGCGTTATTAATAAGTATAGTTACTTTTCCAAGATTATCTTGGATTAGTTTAAGCATATTTTCTACTTCAGTAGCATTTGAAATATCAGCTTCAATAGCCATTGCATTTGTACCTAAAGACTTTATTTCATTAGCTACACCAATTGCTTCCTCTTCATCTATTGAGTTTACCACAACTGTAGCATTTGCCTTTGCTAAAGCGATTGAAATAGCCTTTCCTATACCCCTAGACCCACCTGTAACCAAGGCAATTTCTCCAGTTAACATTATTTATCCCCCTTTAATTCTTTTATGGTATTGTTTAGGCTTTCTACATTTTCCACATTATAAACCTTTACATTTTTATCTATTTTTTTCATTAGGCTGCTTAGCACTTTTGACGGTCCTACCTCAACAAATGTATCAACGCCTAATTCTATTAGTTTTCTTATTGACATATCCCATAACACCGGATTGTAAATCTGTCCATTTAAACTGTTTTTAATTTTATCCGGACATTCCACAAGCTCAGCATTTAAATTTGCAACTATTGGAAAGTTTGGGCTTTTAAAGTCTACTTTTCCTAATTCATGAGCAAATTTTTCCGCTGCAGGTTCCATTAAACTTGAATGGAAAGGTCCACTTACATTTAATAAAATTGCCCTTTTAGCTCCCTCTGCGACTGCCAGCTGTGAGGCAGCTTCAACTTTGTCTTTTTCACCTGCAATAACTAATTGTCCTGGACAATTATAGTTGACAGTCTCCACAACTCCGTCAATACGTGAGCATATATCTTCAACCTTTTCATTTGCTAGACCTAGGATTGCAGCCATTGCCCCTATACCCGCAGGTATAGCTTCTTCCATAAATTTTCCTCTTTTAGATACCAATTTAAGGGCATCAGGAAAATCAATACATTTAGCAGCTACTAAAGCAGAATATTCGCCTAAGCTATGACCTGCTGCATAATCAGGAATAATTCCTTCCTTCTTGATTAGTTCCCAACATATTGTGCTTACCGTAAGAATAGCAGGTTGAGTATTTACTGTAGATCTAAGAGTTTCCTCTGGCCCTTCTAATATTATCTCACTTAACTTATAACCCAATATGTCATCAGCTTTTTGCAATAATTCCCTTGCCTCGGGATAATTCTCTTTAAAATCTTTTGCCATCCCAACATATTGAGACCCTTGGCCTGGAAACAAAAATGCCAGTTTTTGCATATCAACCTCCACTTTAGCCTAAATTTTGCAACTTTTTTAAATTATTCTTAAAACCTTCCATTATTTCATTAATTACGTTTTCTACAGATGTTATAGTATTTATCATTGCACAAACCTGACCTGCCATAATAGAACCCATATCCATATCTCCATCAATGGCAGCAATTTTCAACTTACCGGCTCCTAATTCTCCAAGCTCCTCTAATGAGACTCCTGACTCAACCCTTTTGATAAACTCTTTGGTTAATTTATTTTTTAAACATCTAACATGATGACCATGTACTCCTGTAACTACTGTATCCCTATCTTTCGCTTTAATTATTTCTTTTTTATAAGCATCGTGAGCTATACATTCAGTAGTGCAGATAAAACGAGTGCCAATTTGTACACCTTCTGCTCCTAATGCCATTGCTGCTAGCATACCTCTTCCATCTGCGATTCCACCTGCTGCTACTACAGGAATATTTACTGCATCAACTATTTGCGGTGTAAGAGCCATTGTCGTGGTTTCTCCTATGTGACCACCACATTCCATGCCTTCTGCTATTAGTCCATCTACGCCTAATCTCTCTAATCTTCTTGCTAGGGCAACAGATGCCACTACAGGAAAAACCTTTACCTGTGCTTCTTGTAGTGCAGATAAATGTTTGCCTGGATTTCCTGCCCCTGTAGTTATTATAGATATCTTTTTATCAATTACCAGATTAATAATTTCCTCTACATATGGAGATAAATAATAAACATTAACCCCAAAAGGCTTATTTGTAATTTCTCGAACTTTGGCTATTTCTTTTTCAACTATTTCTGGCGGAGCATTTCCTGCGCCTATTATTCCCAATCCACCTGCTTTAGAAACAGCACCTGCTAATTCTCCTGTAGCTATCCAAGCCATACCACCTTGGATAATTGGATATTTTATACCAAGAATTTCAGTAATTCGTGTTTTGATAAAAAACACCTCCTAATCGATTTGTAGAATTGTGAAGTTACCATTGAATTAAAGTAGCTCCCCAGGTTAAACCTGCTCCGAAACCAACCAATAATACTTTTTGTCCAGCACATATTCTATTATTCTCATATGCTTCATTTAATGCAACGGGAATGGATGCACTTGACATATTTCCATATTTATTAAGATTTACAACAACCCTTTCCGGTGACAAATTCAACCTTTTAGTAGCTGCCTCGACTATGCGTATGTTTGCCTGATGGGGTATGAACAAATCCACTTCCTCTTTTTTTACACCTGCCATCTCAAGAACTTTTAAAGAAGCTTCTCCCATTACACGCACAGCAAACTTAAACACTTCATTTCCATTCATGTGTATAGTATGCATTTTATCATCTATAGTCTGATACGATGGAGGAAGACTTGACCCTCCAGCAGGTTGTTTGAGCAAATGAGCTCCCCTTCCGTCACTCCCCAGATAATTTGCTAGTATTCCTGATGAATCCTGGGATGGTTGTAAAACAACTGCTCCTGCTCCATCACCAAATAAAATGCAGGTATTTCTGTCATCCCAGTTTACTATTTTTGACATAACTTCGGCCCCGATTACTAGCACATTCTTATAATATCCTGTTTCTATAAACTGGGTTGCCGTTGTTAGTCCATAAATAAACCCTGTACAACCTGCTGATAGATCATATGCTGCAGCTTTATATGCACCTATTTTTTCTTGTATCAAGCAAGCTGTAGATGGCCAAACCATATCGCCAGTTAGTGTGGCGACAATTATCAAATCAATATCCTCCGGGGTCACTTTTGCCCGTTCCATAGCCTTTAAAGCAGCTTTTGCTCCTAAGTCGGAACATGCTAAATCATCTTCCACTACACGTCTTTCCTCAATTCCGGTTCTAGACTTAATCCACTCATCATTTGTATCTACAGTTGTCTCTAGACATTTATTAGTTACTATCTTTTCAGGTAAATACATACCTACACCTACGATTTTTGCACGGTATTTATTTTCCATTTTTATCTTTTATCCCACCTTTAGATGTCATTTATTCGTTGAATAGCCTCCACTAGTTTGCTATCATAACTCTGTGCTGCTACTTTAATAGCATTGGATATTGCTACCGATTTTGAACTTCCATGACATATTATACTCACACCATTAATGCCTAATAAAGGTGCGCCACCATATTCCGCATAATCAAATTGTTTTTTTATATTTTTAAGTCCAGGTAGTAGTGCTAAAGCCCCTATTTTTCTTACAAAGTTCTTTGTTAATTCTCTTTTTAATAAAACACTAAATCCTCCAGCTAAACCCTCTGCAAACTTTAAAAGACAATTTCCCACAAAACCATCACATACCATAACATCTACTGGTCCTTGGGGAATATCTCTTGGTTCTATATTACCAACAAAATTCAGATTGCTTTCTTCTAGAAGTTCATATGCAGCTATTGTAAGCTGGTTCCCCTTAGTTTTTTCTGCCCCAATATTAATTAACCCAACTTTTGGTTTTTTATACCCTAACAATTTTTCTGCATACAAACTTCCCATATGAGCAAATTGAAGCAAATTTTCAGGTTTGGAATCAACATTTGAACCCACATCTAATAAAACTTTTGGACCGCTCAAGGTTGGCATTAAGGTAACTATGGCAGGTCTATTAATTCCTTTAATTCTTCCAATGTTCATAACACTAGCTGCCATTTGCGCCCCAGTACTACCAGCTGATACCATGCCATGAGCAACTTTCTCTTTAACTAGCTTAGCAGCTACCATAATGGAACTATCCCTTTTTTTTCTAGTTGCACTAGCAGGTGCTTCATCCATGCCTATTACCTCTGAAGCATGATGAACACTTATACCTTCTATCACAGGATACTTAGCTAGCTCCTCCTTTATTTGTAACTCAATGCCCACCAAGATTACCTCAGAATAACCCATTTTAACTGCTTCAATGGCACCTTTGATAATCTCACTTGGGGCATAATCTCCTCCCATGGTATCCAGGGCTATCCTTACCATCTAAAATTCCTCCTTTAATGTACAGCAACACAACGTTCAAGAAGCAGGATATATGCAGGATTTTTTCATTGCCTCTTGCTTCCTGCTTCTTGCCTCTTGAAAGGGAATGTCCCCAAATTATGTAGCCTGTGATTGAACAATGAACTGTCCCTTAAAAACCATTTCACCTTCAACTTTGGAGTATACAGAGACTAAATATGTATTGGCCCTTTTAACCTTTACAACGGCTTTACATACAATTTTTTCACCAATACCTACAGGTCTTTTATAGCGTACCCTGGCACTACCTGTCAATACCACCTTGGCATTTACAACTGCAATAGCCAATGAATTAGCCTGCGCAAAAAGGTGGTGCCCACGGGCGATGCCAGTTCTTTCTAAAACATGTTCCTCCTCTATCTTTAACAATGAATAAGCTTCCTTATCTAGAACAATGTCTATAAGTTCTCCTACAAGCTCAGTTTTTGAAAGAGATTTTAACTTTGCATATTTTTCTTGTGCTACACTTTTAACCCTTTCTCTAAGCTCTGGTATGCCTAAGGAGATTCTGTCCAAACGTATTGTCTGTATACTAACAGAAAAGTATTCGGCTAGATCTTCATCAGTAGTAAATGGGTTTTCTTTTAAAAACCTTACTAACTGCTCTTGTCTTTCTTTTTTTGAACCCTTAGCCATATTAGCACCTCTAATTATTAGTAGTTATTAGTACCTAGTATTAAATATATTATAGTTATTTTTTACTAAATTGGCAAGCATTAATAAAAGCTTATCCTTCTAAATAATGTAAAAAAGAATTGTCAACACACATGTTAACAACTCTTTTCTGCCTATTTAAACTATTCTTTTTCTGCACCGGCTACTTCCTTTTTGTAAAAACCACATTCAGCACAAATTCTGTGTGGTACCTTCAGTTGATGACACTGTGGACATTCTACTAAAGGTAATGAACTGATTTTTCTCCATTGTGAACGTCTAGAACGTACTCTTGCTTTAGAATGTCTTCTTTTTGGTACTCCCATCTATAAGCCTCCCTTGCTCTAATTAGTTTTTAAGTAGTTGCTGTAAAACTGCCAATCTGGGGTCAATTATTTCTTCTTTACACTCACACTTATTCAAGTTAAGGTTACAACCACATTTCGGACACAACCCTAGACAACTATCTTTACATACTGCCCTCATAGGTATAGCTAAGATTACTGCCTGTTCTATAAAAGGTTGTAAATCAATTTTGCCATTCTTGTACCAATTCATATCCTCACCTTGCTGTTCATCTTCTGAGAGCAAGTTATATTCAACACTAGATACAAATCTTTCTTTAAAAGGAGCTTCTATATCAAATATAAATGGCTCTAAACAACAATGACATGTAATTTGTGCTTTGGCAGTAATTTCTCCCTCAACTAGAATATCTTTATTAGCAAACATTACCGTTGCGGCCACTTTTATCGGGCCTTCAAAACTGACTTTTTCTTCTTGACCCACCATTAGTTCTGGCAAATTTAACGAAAAGTCATAATGTCGAGTTGATAATTTTTCCATCTTAAGTTTCTCAACATCAATATACACAGCAAACCATCCTTTACACGACTCTAATGGAGATTATACAGGACCAGAGGAGTATATGTCAAGAAATTGACTCAAGAACCTCTTTAGTTTCTCTAGCAATCATAAGCTCTTCATTGGTTGGTACAACAACAACCTTAGTTGATGAATCAATAGTAGAAACTACTTTTTCCTCTCCACGAATCTTATTTATTTCTAAATCAATATTAATGCCAAGGTAATCCATGTTTTCACATATTTTTTCCCTGATTGCTCCTGAATTTTCACCTAATCCTGCTGTAAATACTAAAATATCAACACCATTTAAAACTGCTGCATAGGCACCAATAATTTTTTTTGCACAATGAATATATACATCAATAGCTAATTGTGCATCTGTGTTTCCTTCTTCTATCGCTGCTTCGAGATCCCTAAAATCACTACTTACCCCAGAAACACCAAATACACCGCTTTTTTTGTTCATAAGTTGATTGATTTGGTCAATATTCAAGTTTTCCTTTTCCATCAAGAAGGGTACTATTGCTGGGTCAATATTACCACAGCGTGTTCCCATCACTAGTCCTTCTAGGGGAGTTAATCCCATGCTTGTATCCACAGATTTGCCATTTTTGACCGCAGTAATTGATGCACCGTTACCTAGGTGACAGGTCACAATTTTGGAATTATTCAAATCTAAACCTGTAATTTCTGCTGCACGCCTGGCCACAAATTTGTGAGAGGTACCATGAAACCCATACCTACGAATTTTATGCTTCTCACAAATTCCCTTAGGTAAAGCATAGGTATATGCTGATGGTGACATTGTCTGATGGAATGCGGTATCAAATACAGCTACCTGAGGTATATTAGGCATTAGCTTCTCGCAAGCATTCATTCCCATAAGCCCGGGAGGATTATGCAATGGTGCAAGACTAAATAGCTTTTCAAATTCTTCTTTGATCCTATCATCAATTAAAACCGATTCGGCAATTACTCCTCCATGAACAGCACGATGTCCTACTGCATTAATTTCATCCATACTCCTGATAACTCCATGCTGAGCATCTGTTAAAGACTCAACTACAAATTTTATTCCTATTTCATGGTTAGGAATTTCAGTTTCTAAAATATATTTGTCTTGACCTGCTGCTTGGTAAGTTATTAAAGCCCCTTCTAAACCAATTCTTTCAACTAGTCCCTTCGCTAATACACTTTCATTTTCCATGTCAAACATTTGATACTTGATTGATGAACTTCCTGAGTTTACAATTAGTACTTTCATTTTGATAATTATCCCCTTTAACATTAAGTCTTTGAAAAATATCGTTCATATCACTCCTAAGGCTTGTAAATCTTTTTTTATAGCCGGGATTATTCTTCTCGCTTCACCTATACCTAATTCTATACACTCCTCGGCTCTATCAAACCTTGTTGGGCTGATATGGGAAAGATCTGGTTGTATTAATGCATTACATTCATGACACAATCTTTGTACATGTTCAAAGTGAGTTATTTCTAATGACATTAGAATAACATCAAAAATAGTCTGAACATTATGCTTACCCCCTATTCTGCCACCAAATCTAACATCCACAGCTATTATATAGTCGGCTCCTTGCAACCTCAATATATTTATTGGTACATGATTTTTAACAGCACCATCTACTAATAACCTATTAGCAATTCTTTTTGGTTTAAAAATTCCTGGAATCGATACACTAGCTCTTAAAGCATCAGCAACCTTACCAGTATTTATCACTACTTCCTCACCTGTTTCTATATCTGCAGCAATTGCAAAAAATGGCTTGGCTAATTCATTAAAGTTCTTGTTTTTTGTTATTACTTTAAACAATTCTTCAATCTTTTCACCTTTTATCAAACCCATCTTTGGCAACACTATATCTACAAACTGCTGATGCCGCATGGTACATGCCATTTTAGCAACAAGATTTAAATCAGCATTATCGGCATAAAGAGCACCAAAAACGCTACCTATACTAGTACCTGCTATCACATGAACTGGTATCTTTTCTTCTTCCAAAACCATTAGTACCCCCAGGTGCGCCATCCCCTTGGCAGCACCTGCCCCAAGTGCCAAGCCCACAGTAGGTCTTTGCATAAGCCATCCCACCTTAATTGGTCTAATATAAGATACTATTAAGTATATATATTTAGTAATTAATATTTCAATTGGAGAAAATTAATGCAAAAACAAACTAAGAACATCTTAGGATATTTATTGAAATTAATAATGATCCTCATCATATTTCTTTCTTTAATGATTTTTCCTAAACAGGCCTTCGAAGCTTCTTTACGGGGTTTAAATGCCTGGTGGACTATTGTCTTCCCGGCTCTTTTACCTTTTTTTATTATGTCTGAAGTTCTTGTTTCAATTGGAATTGTCCAGTTTATAGGAGTACTACTAGAACCTGTAATGCGTCCTGTGTTTAGACTGCCTGGATCTGGTGCATTTGTTCTTGCTGTGGGATTTACCTCCGGTGCACCAATTAGTTCCATTGTAACAGCAGACTTAAGAAGAAAAAACATAATATCCAAAAATGAAGCTGAAAGACTAATATGTTTCACAAACAATGCAAGCCCTTTATTCATGTTTGGAGCTGTTGCTGTTGGCATGTTTAAAAGCCCAGAGCTTGGTATTATAATTGCTCTTTCTCATTATCTAGCGAATATATGTATTGGATTATGCTTAAGATTTTGGGTACCTAGAAATCACGGAATGCACTATAATTCACAAAACGTGGGATTTAAAAAGGCCGTAAAGACCTTATTTGCTAGCCACACCAAAACTAATAAACCCTTGGGTAAAATGCTAGGTGATGCAATAAGAAATTCTATAAACAACCTTACACAAATAGGTGGATTCATTATTCTTTTTTCTGTTGTAATTGAGTTACTTACATTATTTAATGTAATTGGAATACTATCCACTTCTTTAACATTTATTTTCAAACCCTTGATGTTAGACCTACAATTAGCAAAGGGTATAACTAGTGGTTTTGTTGAAATGACTATTGGTTCAAAATTAATTGCAGAATCAGCTTCTCCATTAAATCTAAAGGTTGCTGGTATAAGTCTTATCTTAGGCTGGTCAGGTTTATCCATCCATGCACAGGCATTGAGTATGCTGTCCAATACAGATATCAAATTTTATCCATTTATTATTGCAAGGTTTTGTCATGGAATCCTAGCAGCAGCTATCACCTTAGTAATTTTCAATCCTACGGTTTCTGTTATCTCCGAATATGAAAATTTATTAAATCTGGAGTTTAGTACACTAACTCTGATAGTATACAGTTTTGGAATGTTTATATTTGTATTAATTACCCTACTTATCATATCTCTATTATACTCATTAATTAAAAAGATTAGACTTAACCTGCATTTTCTATATCGTTAATATCCTTTTTGGGAAGTCTTTCTTTTAGTTCGCTTCTTCCTTCTTCAATTGTGGCTAAAGTTTGTTGAAGTTTTATTTCTATTGAAGCCAGGAGATTATCAGCATACTGATTGGCTCCACTTTTAATCTCATAAGCTACTTTGTGTGCTTCGGCTATTATCTCTTCACTCTGAATTTTTGCTTCCCTGACCACTTCTGATTCTTGTGCTAACCTTGTTATTTTATTTTTGGTATTATCTAGAACCTCTTGTGCTTCCATTTTTGCTTCATTGATTACTCTTTCTCTTTCTCTTACAACCCATCTTGCTTGTCGCATTTCCTCGGGCAATTCGCTCCTGATTTTATCTATGTAGTCCAAAATTCGTTCTTTTTCCATTACAAATTTACTGGAGAGGGGAACTTTCTTACCTGTTTCTATTTCTTGTTCTAATTCATCAATTAACATGAAAATATCCACATTAACGTCCTCCCTTACATTGAGGTAAGATCTTAATTCAGTCAGTTAAAATCCATAATAACCAACTTGGGTGTCACCATATTTAGATACTTTAACTAATCGAAAGTTGTCACAATGTGACGGCAGTTCTATTTTATGTTCTGTTTCAACAACCACAATTCCTGCTTCTTTTAGCAATAGATTTAAATTTTTCAGAACGGGTATTACTAAATCACATCCATAGGGCGGATCTAAGAAAATAATATCGTAATTATCCCCTAACCTATCAGCCACTTTTCTAGCCTCACCTTTAATTATCATACTTCTATCTTCAAAGGCGAGATTAGCTAAATTTGTTTTTATAAACTTAATAGCCTGGGGAGATTGATCAACAAAAGTACATTTATTTGCACCTCTACTTAATGCCTCTATCCCAATGTTTCCAGTACCGGCAAACAAATCTAGAAAATCACTTTTATTAACCAGAGGAGCTATTGTATTAAATATTGCTTCCTTGACTCTATCTGATGTAGGTCTGATTTTTATACCTTTGGGAGCAAAGATACGCCTCCCCTTTGCAGTTCCTGAAATTATTCTCACATATACACCCCATTATAACATATTTTTAGCAATTTCATGGTAATTTTTACAATAGGATAATAATTGGTTTTTAATTGGTCTCTGTATGTATATTTTACATCGTAACAGTTCATAATATTTACTGGTAAAGCATTTTACTGAAGAGCTTAGTGGTTATTAGTAAATAACCCTCCCCCATAAGCTCTTCCTCCGGTTTCTCCTCTCCCAAAGAATGAGGGTCTCTAGGAGACCCTCATTCTTATATAATAATATACTACTCCTTATAAATAGTTATAGTAACTTTTTATTTGTTTTTATCTCTTTGCTTGCACTAATTTTAACATTGTTGTTACATTTAAAACAAGTATACGGGCCATTGGGATTACTAGCAAGTCTTTGGTAATCCTTATGTATTTTACTGATTTCCTGTTTTTGACCACAAAGAATGCACTTTACTAGCATATTTTTTACCTCCCTTTCAAGTAAAGTATATCATAAAGGTAATATAATCCTCAACTTGGGGGAATTATATTTTTATAAACTAATAGGAGGTAACATTTTGACATTAACTTTAGATCTAATTAAAAATCTTGGTATTAATTTAGATTTAGCCGTTGAAGCACATAGTTTATTAAGGGGAGATGCTAATGCGGAGATACAAGGAGTAATAGAAAAAGTAGATAAATTTGCCAATGGTACCATCACAAAAATCCAAATACTTGACGAAAACGGTGCAAAGCAAATGGGAAAACAGCCTGGAAATTATCTTACCATAGACTCTAATGGACTCAGAGAAAATAATCCTGAGGTACACCAGGAGATTGCAGATGTTTTCGGAAGAGAATTGGAAGGCTTATTGAAAAATATTGGAATTGGCGAAAATGACCCTGTCTTGATTATTGGCCTTGGAAACTGGGATGCCACCCCTGACGCGCTAGGTCCCAAGGTAGCAAGTAAGGTTCTTGTCACTAGACATCTTCATAAATACACACCTCAGAATGTCCAAGGTGGACTAAGACCAGTTTCTGCATTATCTCCAGGTGTTCTTGGCATTACCGGTATAGAAACTGCTGAAATTGTAAAGGGTGTTGTGGAAAAGGTACAGCCCGCTCTTGTAATAGCAGTAGATGCGCTAGCTGCTATGAATTTAAATCGTATTACATCTACAATACAAATTGCTGATACGGGAATCAATCCAGGTTCTGGTATTGGCAACCAAAGAATGGCAATTACAAAGGATTCCTTAGGTGTACCTGTTATTGCTATTGGCATCCCAACAGTAGTACACGCTGCCGTTGTTGTATCAAGTAGTTTATATTATTTAGAAAATAATCAGCCTATCCAAAAAACCCTTCTGAATGACACTATTATCCAAGATGCAATTCAATCAGTCCTTGAGCCTTTCCATGGTAATTTAACCGTAACTCCAAAAGAAATAGATGAGCTAATTGAAACAACAGCCAAAATCATTGCATCTGGATTAAATCAGGCATTACATCTAGCTATTGGTCCTGAAGAAGGAAATATTTATTATCACTGATAATGAAAGAGGAAGTTGATGAATGTCCCCAATTAATGGATGAACTAAACTTAATGGAGCAGGTTAATTAACCTGCTCCATATATAACAAGCTCAATTAAGATCTTTGAGAATTTTGTTGTTCATATTGTTGAATCATTTTCTTAACCATTAAGCCTCCAATAGAACCGTTAACTCTTGAAGGAAGGTCTCCCATATATCCACCTTGTGGGATCTGAATTCCTAGTTCTTGTGCAGTTTCAAACTTGAATTGTTCCATTGCTGCTCTGGCTTGAGGTACCAATAGCTTATTTGATCTAGAACCTCCACCTTTTGGCATTAATGTCACCTCCTAAGAAGAAACTTGATTGTTTTATTACTTTAAACTACTGCTGACCAGCATGCTGCTGCTGATAAGACTGAATCATCTTTTTAACCATTAATCCACCAATAGAACCATTAACTCTTGAAGGAAGGTCTCCCATATATCCACCTTGTGGGATTTGAATTCCTAGTTCTTGAGCAGTTTCAAATTTGAACTGTTCCATAGCTGCTCTAGCTTGAGGTACCAAAAGTTTATTGTTATTGTTGTTAGGCAATTTTATTGTCACCTCCTTATCCTTTAGTATTTTTAGTATAACTCTCTAAATTGGATTTATACTGGACATGAACTGTAAGTATTTGCCTCGATTGTTATATCCTTTTACATGCTAATAAAGAAAAAAACCTTCCCTTATCTAGAAAGGAAAGGCTCTTATCCATATATTTTAGTGAAGTCGATATTCATAAATCTTGTATTTTTAGTAGATAATTCTTGAGCTAATTCTGGATTATTATCAATAAATTTTTTAACATGCTTGGTGGAAGCCTCTAAAATTCTTCCATCCGATACAATATCTGCTACTTTAAATTCTGGTATTCCATGCTGTCGTGTACCAAATATCTCACCGGGTCCTCTAAGCTTTAAATCCATTTCCGCAATCTTAAAACCATCATTAGTTTCACACATCACTTTAGTACGATATTTGGCATCTTGACCGGTTATTTTACCTAGCAAGAAACAGTAGGACTCATTTTTACTTCTGCTTATTCGTCCCCTTAATTGGTGTAGCTGAGATAGCCCAAACCTTTCCACACTTTCTATAATCATTACATTTGCATTTGGAACATTAATACCCACTTCCACAACTGTAGTACTTATCAAAATATCTAAAGTTCCTTCTCTAAATTCACCCATTATTTCTTCCTTATCATGATGAGGAATTCTACTGTGAACCAACCTTACTGAGTAGGATGCAAATACTTCCTTGAATACCTTTTCCATTCTAACAGCATTTTCAATATCAAGCTTTTCGCTTTCTTCAATAAGTGGGCAGATAACAAATACCTGCCTTCCCAACTGTATTTGTTTTTTTACAAATTCATATAGTTTTTTCCTATTCTGCTCAGAAACATATTTTGTAATTATCATACCTCTTCCTAACGGTTTTTCATCTATAATTGAAACATCCAAATCCCCGTATAATGTTAAAGCAAGAGTTCTTGGAATTGGAGTTGCAGTCATAACTAATACATTTGGAGCTTCTCCTTTTTCCTGTAGCTTCAGTCGTTGGTTAACTCCAAATCTATGTTGTTCATCAATAACTACCAATCCAAGGTTATTGTACTTAACGTTTTCTTGAAAAATAGCGTGAGTTCCAATAATAAGATCCTTTTTCCCAGATGATATTTCTTCAAGGACTTTTTTCTTTTCTGTTTGAGATATACTTCCTGTTAGCAAGGCAACGCTTATATTCAATTTTTCCATGGATTCGTGAAGGTCCAAGTAATGCTGTCTTGCTAAAACCTCTGTGGGGGCCATTAAGGCTCCTTGATAACCACTACTGCAACATCCAATAAGAGATAGTGCAGCAATAACCGTTTTCCCACTACCAACATCACCTTGTAATAGTCTTGCCATGGGTTTAGAGCTTTTCAAGTCATTCTTAATATCTTCCCATACTCTCCTTTGAGCTCCTGTTAGCTTAAAGGGTAGCTCTTCAAGATAATTGTGTATTGAATATAAATCTCTAATAACCTTCCCCTTTTTTGTGGGGCTTTTTCTCCTGGTTAATACTCCAAATTGATAAAAAGCAAATTCTCTATATGCCAAGTATTTTCTTGCTATTTCTTGTTCTTTTACTTTATCCGGAAAATGCATCTTATATATACACCACTGGATTGGAGATATATTTATATTTTCAATTAGCTCATCCGGCAGGATTTCAGGTAAATCATTTAGATAATTATCCAAACAATATCTGATAAGACCTCTAATAAATCTCTGGTTTAATCCTTCTGAGGATGGATAAAAAGGTATAATTCCGCCAGAATTTAAATTTTCATTACCATCAACTAGTTCATAGTCATAAACCGACATTTCTAGTTTGCCAAAATTACTTCTAACTTTACCTGTAACTATTATTTCATTTTCTACCTTGATTTTATCTTTTAAATAGTCTCCCTGATTAAACCAATTAACTGTCAAATAGGATGCACCATCAAAAATAACTACCTTTAATATATTAAATCTCGGCCTTGGCCTAGAGACCTCACTTTTAACAACATAGCCTTTGGTAGTCTCTACTGATCCTGGTAATAATTCATGAAATTTCTTTAAATTAGTCCTATCTTCATATTTTCTAGGAAAATGAAAAAGTAAATCTGCCACAGAACTTATTCCCATATTGTTTAAAATTCTTTTTTTAACTTTACCTACACCTTTGAGGGTATCGATTGAAATTTTAGATAAATTATACATAATAATCTACTCCGCAGAAATAATATAATGATATAGCGGTTGCCCTCCTTGGTACAGTTCAAATTCAACATTAGGATATTTTTTATTAAATTCCTGCTGAAGGGTTTTAGCTTCTTCTTCATCTAGATCCTTTCCATAAAACACAGTAATTAACTCTGCTTCTTCATTTTCAACCATAGTAGTAAGTAATTGCATGGTTACATCTCTAATACCTTTTCCTGTATGGATAATATTTCCTTCTAGTATTGCCAGTATATCTCCTTGAGTAATTTCAATATCTCCAAAAACTGTGTTGCGAATGGCATATGTTATTTCGCCTGTCAAAATGTTCTTAAAATGTTCCATCATATTATTATAATTTGTTTCTAGATCCTCACCGCTATCATAACCAAGCATAGCAGACATTCCTTGAGGAAAATTTTTTGTAGGAACAACCATTACCGCTTTTTCTGTTAATTCTGCTGCTTGCTGGGCTGCCATTATGATGTTGCTGTTATTTGGTAATATTAGAATATTACTAGCATTAATACCATTTATTGCACTAAGTAAATCTTCAGTACTAGGATTCATAGTTTGGCCACCTTCAATAACTATATCAGCACCCATACTTTCGAGAATCTTTTTTAAGCCTTCTCCAGCTACCACAGCAACCACACCTATTTCCTTAGTTTCGTCATCAATATTTCCATGGTTAGTAAGCTGTCTACTCTGATCCATCATATTTTCTATTTTTAAATCATGTAATGATCCATATTTTAAGCCAATCTCTAGGATTTTTCCAGGATTGTTGGAATGTATATGGACTTTAAGCAGATTATTATCACCTACTACGATAGTACTATCACCTAATGATTTAATTTCTTCAAGAACTTCTTTCTCATCTAGTTTCTGACCTTTTATAACACATTCTGTACAATAAATATAATCTCCAATATCTTCTACTGCAAGATTAGTTGCAGGTTCATTAATTATCTCCAGTTTAATATCTTCTATATCCTTACCATCAAGGTAATTTGCAATACCTTGAAGAATTACAAGTAGCCCCTTACCTCCAGCATCTACAACACCAGCCTTGGCAAGTACCGGTAACATTTCCGGTGTTTTTTCTAGTGCCTTTTCACCTGCTGTAATACCCTTGTTCAATAATGTGGGTATTTCCTTAGTAGAATAACTAGCATCCTTGATTCCTTGTGCAACAGCTTTAGCTACTGTTAGAATAGTTCCTTCTACTGGCTTTAGTACCGCCTTATAAGCCATCTTTACCGCTTTTTCCGATGCATTGGTGAAATCTTTATAATCAATCACTTTATTGTTTTTTAATTGTCCAGCAAATCCTCGAAATAATTGGGACAAAATGACACCAGAGTTGCCCCTTGCACCCATTAGTGCACCTTTAGCCATAGCTTGCACCAAAGGTCCAACTTCATCACTATCTACAGATTCCATTTCCTTTACAGCACTAGAAACTGTTAAAAACATATTAGTACCTGTATCACCATCTGGAACAGGAAACACATTTAAATAGTTTATATGCTCTTTATATTTAATTAAATTGGCAAACCCAGCCTTCATACCATCTTTTAGCATTTCTCCATCAATTAAATAGATATGTTGCAATATTTTTACCCCCTATTCCAATACCTTTACTCCATGCACTTTAATGTTAACCTTTTCTACTTTGGCTCCAGTAAAATCCTCAACTGTATAATGAACTTTTTCCATTACATTATGTGCCACTTCAGATATTTTGGTACCATACATTACAATAATGTTTACTTCTAAAATCAGTCGATTTCCATCAACTACTTCAACCCTAATGCCCTTACGAGATTCTCTTTTGATTAAATCTGATATTCCTTCACTAATTTTTATTGATGGAATGCCAGCTAATCCATAACATTCAAGGGCTGCTCTACTGGCAATACTAGAGATCACATCTGTAGAGATCTCTATTTTACCTTTGTCGGTATTTAACTGAAGACTCATAATTAACCCCCTTAAAGTTAATACTCTTTAGTAACTACACATTTACTATCCAATACTAATGGTAGAAATAAATATATACTTATTTCTATCATTAGTTTACTTTGTTATTAAGTAAATTGCCTTAGAAAGTACTTTTAATAAAATATACATATGATTTTTATTTTACAATATTTCCACAATAAATACCAATACCCTTCTTAATTAAATATATTTTAATTTTAAAACTGCATAAAAACTTGTAAACTATAGCATTTTTTGATAAAATGCTGGAAGGTTGTTTTTTATTAACTAATCTGTATTTTATGGAAGTACTATACAATAAGGTAAACCAGTTTAAGGAGGTGTTCAACATGGCCAAGTGTTCAGTTTGTGGAAAAGGTGTTTCCACCGGTCATAAGGTTAGCCACTCTAACATTAAAACAAAAAAACAGTGGAAACCCAACATTCAAAAGGTAAAAGTCGTTGTTAAAGGCACTACAAAAAGAATTGATGTATGTACTCGTTGCATGCGTTCCGGTAAGATTCAAAGAGCTATCTAGCCAATTATGGTATTTTCGTAAATAAAAGTAGGTTGAGAGAAAAATCTCTCAACCTTTTTTTAGTATAACTCAAGTTCGGATAATTGTATGTTAACCTATGTTTTTGATTAGATTAGCCATTTCTATTGCACTAAGAGCAGCTTCCCAGCCCTTGTTACCCGCCTTAGTACCTGCCCTCTCAATAGCCTGTTCTATTGTATCAGCTGTGATCACTCCATAAATAACAGGTTTACTAGCATTAAGACCAACTACTGCAACCCCCTTGGTTACTTCACTAGACACATAATTGAAATGTGGCGTTGCCCCTCTGATAACAGCGCCTAGGCAGATAACACCATCATAGTCTTTTTCAGCCATTTTTTGAGCAACTAGAGGTATTTCAAAGGCTCCTGGAACCCAGGCAACATCAATATTGTCATTTTTAGCACCATGTCTTATGAGGCAATCCATAGCTCCTGATAAAAGTTTATTTGTAATAAATTCATTAAAACGAGAAATTACTATTCCAAACTTTAGTTCTTCAGCCAATAATTTTCCTTCAAACATTTTTCCCATTTAATTAAAACCTCCTGTAATATTTATCCAAAATATTCTATGTGGGTTAAGACCCCCTACTTCTAAATAAGGAAAGGTGACACCTGTGAGTAGAACCAAGAATGTTCCCAATTTGGCTAAATCAGGTGGAGTAGAGTCTCCATCTGATTCCCCGAAGTTCAGCTTTGGCTGAACGAGTTCACTTTGATATATCATGTAATAAATGACCTAGCTTCTGCTTTTTGGTTGTAAGATACTTTAAATTTGATGGGCAAGGTGTGATTTCCAGCGGGACTCTTTCAACCACCTGCAATCCATAACCCTCCAAACCGGCAATCTTCCTAGGATTGTTTGTAAGAAGCCTAATCTTCTTTATCCCAACATCGGCTAATATTTGGGCTCCAATCCCATAGTCCCTTAAATCTGCGGGAAAACCTAAAAGCTCATTTGCTTCTACTGTATCCTTACCTTCATCTTGCAATTTATATGCCCTTAACTTATTGGTTAAGCCTATACCACGGCCCTCTTGTCTCATATATAAAAGTACACCTTTCCCTTCCTTTTCGATCATTTTCATTGCTGTAGCAAGCTGATCACCACAGTCACACCTGCTTGACCCAAAAACATCACCTGTCAGACATTCAGAATGAACCCTAACTAATATAGGTTCATCACCTTTTACATCACCTTTTACTAGTGCTAGGTGAGAGCCCTTTGCAAAGACATCTTCGTATACTGAAACCACATATTCACCGTATTTAGTTGGCAGTTTAGTGGTAACTTCCTTCTTGATTAATTTCTCAGTCATTCTTCTATAATTAATTAAATTAGCAATTGTAACTATTTTTAAATCATACTTCTTAGCAAATTCTATTAACTGGGGAACCCTTGCCATTGTTCCATCGTCACTCATTATTTCACAAATTATAGCTGCTGGATATAGTCCAGCAAGTCTAGCTAAGTCTACAGATGCCTCAGTATGCCCTGCCCGCCTTAAGACTCCCCCTTCCCTATATCTTAATGGAAAGATATGTCCAGGTTTGCGTAAATCCTTTGGTTGCGTGTTATCCGCAAGTAATTTCTTAATGGTTAGTGCTCTTTCATATGCTGAAATACCAGTAGTAGTATCCCAGGCATCTACAGAAACGGTAAATGCGGTTTCATGAGCATCAGTATTATGATGTACCATTGGTTGAACATCTAACTCATCAAGTCTTTGGCCAATAATGGGCATACATACTAGACCTTTTCCATTTGAAGCCATGAAATTAACTGCTTCAGGCGTAACACATTCTGCAGCCATAACAAGGTCGCCTTCATTCTCCCTGTCTTCATCATCAACAACAATCACCATTTTACCGCTTTTTATATCTTCAATTGCTTCTTCTATCGTATTAAATTTAAATGCCATTTTAATTTCCTCCTAGATAAATCCATTTTCAAACAATTTTTCATAAGTAACACCATTACTTTGATTGTGGCTATTATTTAATAATCTTTCAATATATTTTGCTAACATATCTACTTCTAAGTTGACTGAATCACCAATTTTTTTTAAGCCTAAGGTGGTCTTTTCCCTTGAATGGGGTATTAAAGAGACACTAAAACTCTTATCATTTACATCTACTATTGTTAAGCTAATACCATCTATGCTTATGGAACCTTTTTTGATAAGATATTTTAGAATTGCCTTATCTGTTTCAATTTCTATTACCTCTGCTATCTCAAATACAGTTTTCCTAACTATTGTACCAATACCATCCACGTGGCCGGTTACAAGATGTCCATCAAGTCTCCCATTTAGTCGTAGTGCCCTTTCAAGATTGACAGGATACCCTGGAAGTGAATCTTTTAAATTTGTTTTTTGAAGAGTTTCCCACATTACCTCCACAGTAAATCTATCAACTCCTTTTTTAACAACTGTCAAGCATACTCCATTTACAGCTATACTGTCACCAATTGAAACGTCTTTCAAATTTATTTTCGTAATAATAGTTAATTTTGCTGATTTAGTACCCTTTTCTAAATCCTGCAAAGTTCCTAAATCTTCAATTAAACCTGTGAACATCTAAAACAACTCCCTATAACAAGTTACCAACAAATCATTACCAAGAAATCTACATTCTTTCCACTTCATTTTAATGACAGTATCCATTGTTTCAATTCCTTCTCCACCAACTATGGATACTGCTTCTCTTCCCCCAATAATCTTTGGAGCTATAAACATATAATACTTATCTACAAAGCCTTCTTGGAAAAATGACCAAATTGTTTCAGATCCACCTTCAACTAAAACACTACTAATTTCCTTTTCTGCTAATTTAGACATCACAAAATTTATACTTAATTTAGTTTCCCCTGTTTGACGAATAACCTCTACACCTTTTTCTTCAAGAAAACTTATTTTTTCTTGGTCATCTGCTAATGTGAAAACAATCAAATGGGCTGAAGAGGATGAATCTATTATTTTTGAGTCTAACGGAATCTTTAAACTTGAATCTAGTACAATCCTAATGGGATCCGTTTTAGCACATTCTAACCTGCAGTTTAAAGATGGATTATCAGTTAAAACAGTATTAATACCAACCAAAATAGAATCATACTCATTTCTTAATTGATGTACATATTCCCTAGCTACCGGTCCTGTAATCCATTTTGAATCTCCTGCTTTAGTTGCTATTTTGCCATCAAGGCTGCCCGCCACTTTGATAGCAACAAATGGTTTTTTGCTTGTAATATATTTTATAAACACTTCATTTAAGATTTTAGCTTCATCTTCCAAAACACCAGTAACAATTTCAAGACCATTTCCTTGCAATTGTTTTATTCCTCTTCCAGAAACCAGAGGATTAGGATCGTGCATTGCAATTACTACTTTGGATATCCCAGAACGCAGAATGGCTTCAGTACAAGGAGGGGTCCTGCCATGGTGTGAACAAGGCTCTAAATTGACATATAAAGTGCCATTTCTAGCTAATTCCCCTGCTGATTGCAGGCAATGAACCTCAGCATGCGGGCCTCCAGCTTTTTGATGGAAACCCTCTCCTACTATTTGGTCATTATTTACAAGTACTGCCCCTACCATTGGATTAGGTGATACAAAACCTTTTCCTTTGGCAGCTAGTTTCAAAGCTCTTTCCATATAAAATTTATCCAATAAATCGCCCCCTATTGCGGGATAATTAAAAGCCTATCTCAAGGGATAGGCTTTTATATATAACAAAAACACATATAAAGCCCCTTCTCCCATCCAGACTATAACTGTCGGTACCGGAATTTCACCGGATCAACCAAACTTAATTGGTTCACGGACTATACCGCCGGTAGGGAATCTCACCCTGCCCCGAAGGAGTGCTTATTACTAACTCTCAAACAAGTATAACATAAAGAATTATCTGGCACAATTAGATTTTAGACTCTGTACAGCTTCCGATATGTTTTGGGAATTGAAAATATATGATCCAGCAACCAAAACATCAGCACCAGCCTCTAATATTACTTGAGCATTTTTATCAGAAATTCCACCATCAACTTGGATGTTAAAAGCGTAACCACCTTTTTTCTTCCATGCTGAGAGGGTTCTTATTTTTTCAAGTGAATTTTCAATAAACTTTTGTCCTCCAAAACCAGGGTTAACAGACATTACTAGAATAAGGTCTACTTCCCCTAATACATATTGTACTGTTTCTAAAGGAGTGGCTGGATTAAGGGCTACTCCAGCTTTTATACCATAGTCCTTTATGCTTTGTATTAGCCGATGTAAATGCTTAGTTGTTTCAACATGGACTGTAATTAGATCTGACCCTACTTCCGCAAAGTCTTTAATGTATTTATCTGGTTGTTCTATCATTAGATGACTGTCGAAAAATAAGGATGAATGCTTTCGTAAACTACTAATCAAGGATGGTCCAAAGGTAATATTCGGTACAAAATGACCATCCATTATATCTAAATGAAGCCAATCTGCATTAGCCTTTTCCACTAGTTCTACTTGATTTTTCAACATTGAAAAATCTGCAGATAAGATAGATGGTGCTACCATTACGTTTTTCATCAGTAGCTCCTTTCTTGAGTAATGATTTCCTCTAAAAATGTTAAATAATTATCATATCGCCACTTTGCAATGTTCCCTTCTTCTACACTTTCTTTAATTTTACAACCAGGCTCTGCCTTATGGAGACAAGAAGAAAATTTACAAGCCCTTTGAATTCTTTCCATTTCAGGAAACAAAAATCTGAGTTCCTCTCTTTTTAAGTCTAATGGCAGATGTAATCTATTAAACCCAGGGGTATCTGCCACCAAACCTCCACAGCTCAATGGTAGTAACTGAACATATCGAGTGGTATGTTTACCAATTTCCACCTTAGTACTTACTGCACCAATTTTTAAGGCTAGCTCTGGGTCTAAAACATTAATCAAACTTGACTTTCCAACCCCAGATAGTCCTGCAAGAACTGTTATCTCATCATTTAAATGTGATTCTAAGCCATCTAATCCGTCTTCTGTTTTTACACTTGTAAAGAAAACTGTATATCCAATTTTTTTGTATTCATTGGCAAGAGAAACAGTATCATCGTCTGCTAAATCTAATTTATTAAAAGCAATAAGTGACCTCAAGTTAGAATGAGCCCCTAAAACTAAAAGCCTATCTAATAGCACCCAGTTAGGTCGAGGTGCTTTTAAAGACACCACAATCAATAATTGACTTACATTTGCTATGGCTGGTCTATAAAGTTCGGTAACCCTTGGTTGTATTTGTTCTATAACACCCTCATTTTCGTTTACTTTTGTAAAAATAACCTTATCCCCAGCAATTACATCTATTTTCTTTAATCTGTGCTTTCCACGAAGTCTACATTCCCATATTTTATTATCGTATTGTACATAGTAAAAACTACTATATCTGCTTAACACAATTCCTTCCAGAACAAATCTCCTCCTATGACGGTACCGGTCTTTCATGAATAAGGACATTATCTTGATATATCTTTACAACACCTTCTCCATAAAACGGAACCGCTGTTCTAATATGATCACCTGGTTGATGTCGTTTTAAATATTCTTCTCGTATACCTTTTTGATCTTCTACTACAATTTTTATGAGATGTTCTTGTCCATCGTCTACAACAGACATCGTAACAGTTGCTGATTGAGGTTTTGGTCCTGGACCCCTGCTAACAACAAGGTTAACCGTACTTCTTTGAAGAATTGTAGCACCTGGAGAAATATCCTGGCTCACAACTTGACCGGTAAAATATTTATCACTATCCTCATATGACATTATTCCTAGATCAAGTCTTTTCTCTCTTAAAATATTTTCTGCCTCTGCTAGGGCTAGCCCTCTAAGGTCGGGCATCTTAATATTTTCAAGCTTTGCCCCCTTACTTACAACCAATGAAATCTCTGATCCTACGTCCTGCATAACACCAGCTAGAGGATTCTGTCCCACAACTCGTCCTTCAGGGTGTTCTTCACTAAACACTTCTTCAATTTCTTCATCTACAAGTAAGTCTAGATTTTCAATCTTTATCCTAGCTGCCCTTAAGGTTTCTCCTATAACATTCGGCACTTCTACCTGTCTTTGTCCTAGACTAATATCAAGCCTTACAAATCTACCTTTTCTTACTGCGTTTTCTGGTCTCGGGTTTTGGTCTATAACATGGTTTTTGGGAATGTTAGAGTGAAACCTCTCACTTCCAATCTCTACCCTAAGTCCTTCTTGTTCAAGTGTCCTGCCAGCTTCTTCTAAGCTCTTACCTATCACATCCGGCACCCTTACTTCTTCTACTCGTATAATCTCCTGGGCTAAAAAGAAGCCACCAATTAACAGTCCTACTATAAGTAGACCAATTAGTACCCATCCAAAAGGCTTTAACTTTTTTTTGTTTTTTCCAGAGTGGGAGGTATTATTTCGTTCACCAACTATAAATGGAGTACTGCTATCTAATCTCTCTAAATAAGATTTCATTTCTCCTGCACTAGAAAATCTTTTATCCTTGTCCCTTTCCATGGCTTTTAAAATAACAAACTCTAATTGCCGGCTGACATCAGGATTTATCTCAGTAGGTCTCTTAGGAGAATCTTGAATATGCTTTAAGGCAACGGTAATAGGACTTTCCCCTTCATGAGGTATATGTCCTGTTGCCATCTCATACAGAACAACACCAGCTGAATATAAATCAGACTTATAATCAGTTATATCTCCCTTAGCTTGTTCAGGTGAGAGATAATGGACTGAACCCATGAAACCACCATTATAAGTAACAGTAGCTTCAGTTACTGCCCTTGCTATTCCAAAATCAGTTACTTTTACTTTACCAAAATTTGTTAATAAGATATTATGCGGCTTGATATCTCTATGGATTATTTTATTGCTATGGGCATGGTCTAATGCATCACAAATCTGCATTCCTATATCTATTAATTTATCCTGCTTTAGAGGTCCATGTTCAGAGATATATTCCTTTAGATTTACTCCTTCAACATATTCCATTACTAAATATTGGGTGTTTTGTTCAATCCCAACATCATATATGCTAACAATATTAGGATGAGAGAGACGCGCTACAGCTTGAGCTTCTCTTCTAAATCTTTTTGCAAATTCTTCATCACTAGCATACTGTTCACGTAATATTTTAATTGTAACCTGACGATCCAAGAGTGTATCTAGACCCTTATACACCTCTGCCATACCGCCGCCGCCAAGTTTATTTAATAACTTATAGCGATTTCCTAACACTCTATCAACCATATTAGGTCACCTCAAATTTCATTAAGGTATGGGGACACACCTGCTATTGTGAAGCCAGAAGTCAGAATTCAGAAGTCAGAATAAACCTTCAAAATCTTACCCCTGAACAGGAAGGCAGGACTTTCCCCGAATCTTTTGTTTACAAACACATACTATTTAAATGCACTTAACTAAAACTACTGTAACATTATCACTTCCACCGCTTAATAAAGCAGTATTAATTAATACCTCAACAGCATCTTTAACCGAGTTTTGCAATACTATATGCCTTATATCATTGTTACTTAAGACATTAAATAGCCCATCAGTACATAAAAGAATTATATCATTAGCGTGAATTTGGTGTGTCAGTATATCAATTTCAACCTCTGTAGCCACCCCTATTGCTCTCATAAGGAGATTTCGCTGAGGGTGATTAAGAGCGTCTTCTTCTGTAATGCCACCATTTCGCAGCAATTCACCAACATAAGAATGATCATCTGTTAACTGAACAATCCCCTTTGCATTAATTAAATATGCTCTACTATCTCCAATGTGTCCAATATAAGCAACTGCTTTATCATCTAAGTGCATAAAAGTCATAGTAGTTCCCATACCTACTGTTTCAGGATTAACACTAGCATGGTTAATAATATCTTTGTTAGCTGCATTCATTGCCTTTACAATGAGTTGACTTTTATCAGTATTTATTTCATTATGTTTCTTAAAGATTTTATCAGCACTATTAATGGCAATGGTACTTGCAAGCTGTCCAGCATTATGTCCTCCCATTCCATCTGCGACAATATAGATTCTGTTTTGTTGATCAATTAAAAAAGAATCCTGATTTTCCTGTCTTAATCCTTTTTTTGATAAACCTGCTGCTTCCATTAATTTTAACACCACCAATGTTAACTTAAACTAATGTATAATCCAAGAATAAGTATATAACTTCGCTTAATTGAACCATTATCCTCTTTTTGATCATTTCAGATTTGTCTTAGCCATTAACTGACCACAAGCCGCGTCAATATCTGACCCCTTTTCACTACGCACTACAGTTTCTATCCCTTTGGACTGTAATATATGACAAAAATTGTTTACAGTTTTAGCATTAGGCTTTCTCATTTCTGTTCCTTCCACAGGATTAGCAGGTATAATATTAATATTGCAAAGTAAACTCCTTAATAATTCAGCCAATTGCTTTGCGTGGTAGATGCTATCATTTAAATCTTTTGCTAAAATATACTCGAAAGTTACCTTTCTGTTAGTTTTGTCAATAAAAAACTTGACAGAGTCTAATAGGTCCTCTATTGGATACTTTCTATTTATAGGTACCAATACATTTCTCAATTCATTATTTGAAGCATGTAGAGAAATCGCAAGTGTTAAAGGTATTGCTTCTTCTGCTAGTTTTTTTATTTCAGGTACTAACCCACAAGTAGAAATAGTTATTTTACGGACACTAATATTTAAACCTGGTTCATCTATAATTATTCTAATAGATTTTATAACACTATCATAGTTTAATAATGGTTCTCCCATTCCCATATAAACTATATTGTCAATATCTCCATGTCTCTGAATTACCGTAAGAATCTGCCCAATAACCTCTCCTGTAGTTAGGTTTCGGTCTAGACCCATTTTACCTGTGGCACAAAAGACACAACCTATTGGACATCCTATTTGAGAAGATATACAAAGAGTCTTCCTTTTTCTCGAATTTTTTCCCCCATGAAACATTAAAACGGTTTCAACTGTTTTTTTATCTTTAAGCTGCAATAAAAACTTTGTAGTACCATCTATCTTAGAAATTTGTTCCTTAATAATAACCGGAAATTTACAGTTGAAATTGTTCTTAAGCCATAACCTTAAAGCAAGGGGTAGGTTGTTCATTTCATCAGGTTTATCAATTAATTTAGTATACAACCATTCATAAATTTGTTTGCCTCTGTACGAAGGAAAACCAGCTTCTTGAAGCATGTCCGCCAGCTCTTCTTTTGTATAATTTAAAATATCCTTCATCTTTACACCTCTAGTACTAGTATTTACCATAATAGTAGGAAAGTATCAGCAAAGGGAGCCTTGGTTAAGACTCCCTTATTATTCGTGAAATAAAAAATCCATCCATATTATGTCTTTGGGGTAAAATTTGCATAAAACCTTTTTCTGCAGTATAAGACAAGTCTGGGTCAAGAGCTAATCTGGTAGGTATATATGGAAGAAGGCTATCAAAACGATAGTTCTTGTTTTTCTTTAAAAACATGTTAACTACATCATGATTTTCTTCATGGGCCATAGTACATGTACTATATACCAATGTTCCTCCTAGCTTTAAACAGCGCGATGCTCCTTCTATTATTTCAGACTGAAGCTTTGCTAGCTCTTTAATCTGCTGCTGATTTTTTTTCCACCGTAAATCAGCTCGTCTTCGTAAAACACCAAGTCCCGAGCAAGGAACATCAAGTAGCAGGTAATCAATTTGTCTTTCATATAAATCGCCAAGCCTCTGAGCTTCTTGCTTTTGAACCTGTATAGACATAACACCTAGTCTTCTAGCGTTTTGTTCAATAAGCTTAAGCTTATGACTGTGGATATCAAATGCCAAAATATTGCTCTTGTCTTCTGTCAATTGAGCTAAATGAGTAGTTTTTGAACCAGGAGCTGCACATGCATCAACAACAGTAGACCCAACTGCTGGGCTTAAACACCTGGCTACTAACATGGATGCCTCATCCTGCATAATGAATAATCCCTGTATAAAAGACTCAATTTTATCTATTTGTTCAAACTTCTCTATCTCTAGACCCTCTGGAGCATAGAGAGTTTTCTTTACGCTAATATCCTTATTTAAGAGGTTCTCCTTAAGATCCTCAATATCAACCTTTAATGTATTTACCCTGATTGTATTAGGAGATTTTGAGTTATTGTGCTTGCATAGAGTAATGGTATCTTTAACTCCGTATTCCTCTACCCATCGCCTTACAAGCCATTGGGGATGGGAATAAACAACAGAGATATGCATTACTGGATCCTCATTAATATCTGGAAATGATATTTCATCTTGATTTCTTGCAATATTTCTAAGTACACCATTAACGAACTTCACACTACCGGGGTTTCCATACTTTTTTGCTAGGTTTACTGATTCATTACATGCTGCAGATACAGGAACCTTATCTAAGTATATCAACTGATAAATACCAGTCAACAGAATATAATTTATCCAGGGGTCTATCTTCTTTTTACTAACAAAGATCTTCATTATCCACTCAATGGAATTCTTATTTTTAACTGTTCCATACACTATTTCAGTAATAAAACGACGCTCAAGGGGACTAAAATTAGCCTCCTTGAGCAAATTATTTACTGCAATATTTGTAAAAGCACCCTTTTCTAGAACCTCATAAACTGCTTTTAAGGCTGAATCTCTGACTCTATCCATGTTTTCTACTCCTACCTTTTTCCTCGACTTAATCGTCACCCATAATCCTTGATAAAATTAAGAGTCTAACCAGGTTCAAAATGGCGGCTATCGCTGCAGCAACGTATGTGAGAGCTGCTGCTTGAAGTACCTTTCGTACTCCTTTTACTTCCTGTGGCGCAATAAAACCATGGGCCTGAAGCTGGCCAATAGCTCTACTACTGGCATTAAACTCAACTGGTAAAGTTATTACCTGAAATAAAACTACTGCCGCAAAAAGGTATATTCCAGCATTTAAAAATGTCGGATTACCCATAAATAATCCTAAAATAATAATAGGAAATGATAGGCTTGAACCTATCTGAGCCACCGGAACAAAGGTTGACCTTAATTCCAATGGGAAGTAGCCATTATTATGCTGAATTGCATGACCTACCTCATGTGCAGCAACTCCTAGTGAAGCAAGTGAAGTCCCAGAATAAACCTCTGGTGACAAACGTACTTTCTTAGATTTTGGGTCATAGTGATCAGATAGCTTGCCAGGACTGATTTCCACCTTTACATCATGCATACCATTATTTCCAAGAATTCTCTGTGCTACCATAGCACCATTTGCCCCTTTAGCAGAAGCTACCTTAAGGTATTTATTAAAAGTTGATTTCACCTTAAACTGTGCATAAAGAGATAGAATAATAGCAGGTATTAAAAGTAATAGTGTAAGATTCATTAACATTAAAATCACCTCTTTTTGAGTCATTATATATAGTGCTAGCATACATGTACTTCTTATTTATATTATACCACTTTGTCAATATAACTTAAAATTATCATTTAAATGAATTACCAATACTTATCTAAGAGCCTAGATCAATGGCTTTTGGTTTTGAGATTCAAAAGGAACTCTTCTCCTAGTAGTGTTATAAAGGAAAAATTCTATGGCATCCTCTACTGCATTCATACTAACGTTTGTATTAAAGCATGGTCCCTCTGGTCTTATATTTAATATTCCCAATACAGGTAAGGGTTTGCTATCTTTTATACCACTAGTTAGATCCCGTTCACAAGCAATTGCGATTACAGCTTTTGGTCTGTTTTGTTCGATAAATTTTCTTGCTAATGTGCCTCCTGATGCGACTACCAATTTTACTCCATAATTTTCAGCTATTGTATGTAAATCATCCACAGGACATTTTCCACAACGAACGCAAGTTGTAGAATCAATTGTGATTTTATGTTGACAATCACTATTCTGAATGCAATGTGGGGCCAATATCATGATTTTCTCCGGTGCTATGGTTAATCTTTTAGATTTTACAAGTTGATTATTAACTTCAATAAAAGAGCTCTTTATGATTTGCTGGTCTATACCAAGAATTCGCCCAATATATAACGCTACAGGGAATAGGGTATTTACTGCTAATAGCATTATATTTTGCAAAAGCGGAGGCATGTTTTGTTCTTTCCAAAGAGCAATAATTAATCCAACTATACCAAATCCCAAAAAGATAAGGATGGTACAGAAAATAGCTATAATTGCAAATACTACAATTTGCTGATATATATCAGTACTCTTAAAAAATAGATGCCAACTAAAAATCAATACTCCAAACAGCAGTAATAAGCTAAAGCATATTAACCCTATGAACACCCTTTTCCTTGATTTCACTATAAACACCTCAATAAGTAAAAGTTGATCCTTCTTGTATGGATTTTCCTTTTAGAAATTCACTAACCTTTAACCTCTTTTTGCCTGGTAATTGTAACTCAAGAAGCCTTACTATTCCTTGGCCAGCTTGTACCTCTATACCATTAACTAAATCAATTTTTAAAATGGTTCCTGGTTTATCTTCACCATCATTTAAACTAACAATTTCACTCATCCATACCTTTATAGTCTCATTAGATAATTTTGTATATGCACCAGGCCATGGATTTAGTCCACGGATAAGATTATGAATATCAAAAGCAGATTTTTTCCAATTAATTTGTTCTATCTTTCTTTCGATTTTCGGGGCATAAACTGCTAAAGATTTTTCCTGGGGAAGATTGTTTATACCTTCTGGCAATTTATCTAATACTCGTATCATTAATTCTGCTCCTTGGTTTGCGAGCTTATCATGTATATCTCCTAATGTTTCATCAACATTTATTTTAATAGATTTCCGTGCTAAGATATCCCCGGTATCGAGACCTTCATCCATTTGCATTATGGTAACACCTGTTTCTTCTTCTCCATTAATGATAGCCCAGTGTATTGGGGCTGCACCTCGGTACTTTGGCAAAAGGCTTGCATGAACATTTAAACAACCATATTTTGGTAGCTCCAATATTTCTTTTGGAATAATCTGTCCATATGCTGCTACAACAATTACATCGGGATTTATATTCCTAAGTAATTCAATTATTGACTGCTCGCTAATGTTATGTGGTTGCATGACAGTTAAGCCTAGCTCCCGCGCAGCTATTTTTACAGAAGGTTCTTGAAATTTTTTACCCCTGCCCTTTTTTCTATCTGGTTGAGTAATAACAAGGGGTATTTTAAAAGCAGAACTATATATTTTTTTTAGTGTGGGGACAGCAAAGTCTGGAGTACCCATAAACACTACTTTCATTTTTATCACCTAATCTATCTCTTCAATATTATTTGCAATATCAATGAACAGAACACCTTCTAAATGATCAATTTCATGCTGAAGTGCCCTTGCCAAAAGACCCTCAGCCTTTATTTCGATCTGATCACCATTTCTATTGAGTCCAGTAACTATAACTCTTTCAGCTCTAGAGACCTCTCCTTTTACTCCTGGAACACTTAAACAACCTTCTACTTCTTTTTTAATCCCCTCTGAGCTGGTTATTTCTGGATTAATAAATTCTATGAGACCTTCTCCTATATCAATTACTATCACACGTTTCGACACACCAACCTGAGGTGCTGCTAAACCTACTCCCAAGGCATCATCCATTGTGTCTTTCATGTTATCCAATAGTTTTATAATACTTGAATTGATTTTCGGAACTGGCTTAGCTTTTTCTCTAAGAATATTATCTCCCACTTTTACAATCTGATATATAGCCAATAAAACAACCTCCTATGCGAAATTATTAGGGCTAATGTCTAAACTAACATTTACTTTATTAGCGAAGGGGCTAGCCTGGTAAAATTCATCAAGACAAACCTTAACTATAGGTCTTAGGTTAACTCCCTTTTCATACTTAACAAGGAGCTGATATCTATATTCTCCCTTAATTTTAACCAAACCACAAGGATTTGGACCAAGAATTTGCAGGAAATTAGTATTTTTTTTAAGCTGTAGGCTTCTGGTAAAATATTTATAAAAAAAATTCGCTCCTTCATTAACCAGATCCTCAGTCCTGCCTGTAAAAACTATTCTTATAATTTGACTAAATGGAGGGTAATTATATTCTTTTCTAAAAGTGATTTCATCCTTATAAAATGAAGTAAAGTCTTGATTTTTTGCATGTACTATACTAATGTCGTGGGGATTAAATGTTTGAATAACCACTTTTCCTTCCCATTTACCCCTACCTGCTCTACCTGCGACTTGTGTTAATAGTTGGAAAGATTTTTCCCTACTTCTAAAATCCGGTAAATTGAGTGTAGTATCTGCAGCAATAACTCCTACAAGAGTAACATTAGGAAAATCAAGCCCCTTTGCCACCATTTGTGTGCCTATTAATACATTTGTCTTACCTTTAGCAAATTCATCAAGATAATTCTGCACAACTTCCTTTTTATCAGAAATATCACCATCGATTCTCATCACATCAACATGTGGATAAAGAGTTTTAAACTCATGCTCTATTTTTTGAGTCCCAAGACCAAAAGGCTTCCAGTGAAGAGAGTTGCATTCTGGGCATTTCTGGGGAATACTTTGACTGAAGCCACAATAATGACATAGCATTTTTTGTGTTGTTTGATGATACGTAAGTGAAACTTCACAGTTAACACAATTTAAAATAAACCCGCAATCTCGACATAGTACAAAAGATGCAAAACCACGCCTATTTAAATATAAGATAATTTGTTTTTTATTAGCAAGAGTTTTGCTGATCTCTTCTTGTAGGCTTTTACTAAAAATGCTTAAATTCCCTTGCCTTAGCTCATCCCTCATGTCAATAACTTGGACGGTTGGGAGTTGATAATCTTTTACCCTCTTTGGAAGAGAAAGCAATTTGATTTTTCCAGTTTGTGTGCCTAGAAAGGTTTCCAAGGATGGAGTTGCACTTCCTAAAACAACTGGACAGTTATGCCACATGGCCCTTTTTAAAGCTACCTCCCTAGCATTATATTTAGGATCATTGTCTTGTTTATAACTAGTATCATGTTCTTCATCTATAATTATAGCTCCTAGTTTTTTTACAGGGGCAAATACTACTGAGCGAGCTCCAACAATTATTTTTTTCTGACCAAATTTTATAGACTTCCATGCCTCGTACCTTTCTTTTGGAGTTAATTTACTATGTAAGATTACAATATGATCTGAGAACCTAGATTGAAGTCTACTTACTATTTGTAGTGTCAGAAATATTTCTGGTAGCACCAATATGGTTTGTAGTTCTTTTTTTAAACAATGCTCCATAATTTCCATATAAACTTCAGTTTTTCCACTTCCTGTTATCCCATAGAGAAGATATGGATTGTAGCTTTTGTTTTCAATGTCATTGGCAACTATCTCATAGGCTTTTTTTTGGTCACTATTAAGACAAATGGAGTTATCCATATAATTTTCTTTATTCTTGTAGCTCTCTATTGATATAATATCTTTCTCAATTAATCTTTTTAAAACACCTATATCCACATTTGTAATGTCAAGTAAGGACTGAATGGATGAATCAAAACCCTCCTGCAAGGCCTTTACAATTGCCCACTGTTTTGGTGCCCTTTTCCTTAAACTACAATGATTCTCTAACCTCAACTTCTCCACATTTAGAATTGCCTTTTGATCTCTCCAGTTGTTTCTTCTTTGCGTTTCCAGTACAATATGCTGTTCTATAATATAACCTTTATCTAATAGTTCCTTATATGCTTTTTTATAAGACTTACGATCATTCTCGAACAAATTATTATCGATCCATTTGTCACCGGCTTTATACACTATATCATATAATTTTTTAGCAGAAGTATTTAAATCATCCATGTATGCTTTTTCTAACAACTTAAACTGCTTGATTATGTTTGGTAACGCACCCACAGGAATAAACATTTTTAGTGTTTTTATCCTAGTTGTTAAGTAGTAGTCACTCATCCAATTAGCTAGACTAATTTCTTCCTCATTTAAACTCAAGGATCGGCTTAGAACATCTTTAATTTCTTTAAGCTTTGGATGTTGTTTCTTGTGGGACAACTCAACAACATATCCATATTTTAATGTATTACCAAATGGGACAAGAACTAAACTCCCCTCTAGCACATTGTTTGCTAGGTGTGCAGGAATTAGATATTGGAATGTTTTATCTAATGATCTATGATTATTATTTATTATAACATTTGCGTATGATTCTTTCACGTTTGCATCCCACCCTTTTCTTATACTCATTATACCAAACTTGTCCACATAGGGTGAGAAAAAGAGCATCAAAAGATGCTCCTTACATTGTCAATAACCCATATTCTGACTCAATAAAACGTAGAATATTAACTTCCATACCACTTTTTGCATCTATATACACCAAAAAAGGCATTTGGTCTAAACTTCCTTTAAATTCCCAACAGAATGCCTCCTTTCCCGTTGGTAGGGGTATAACCACCTTCTGCTGTCTTTGAACTTGAAAATCAGGATGAAGTTTTATTTGAGCTTCTGTCTCAGATAATGCATCTTCTGGCCAATTTCTTTCCTCTTCCCTGGCTAGTAAATAATTAATAGCTTCAAATCCAGTAACCTCTCCGCTATCTAATGCAACTTTTACCTTTAATAAATGGGGGTATACCAAGATGCCTTCTTTTACTTCCCCAAAGGAAACAACAGCCTGATTAAAGTTTTGGATTACACCAGTTGCATTAAAGGTATCATACCCTTTTTCCAGTAAAAATTTTTCGGCTTGCTCTTGTGCCTCCTGAAGAGAAAGGTCGCTTCCACCTACTCCCCTATTATCCAACATCCAAGCAATATAACCCCCTGTTTTTGTTATATCGAGTACAATTTGATCTCCAATATTTCCATAAGTAGGTATAACTCTTACAGAATACACCTGGATAGGAGCATCCTCATCACTTTCTGTTATTTTATAATTAACCCTACCCTCTTCAACACCAAGAAAACTTCTAGCAATATTCTTAGCATCATCTTCCGTAATTATATCTCCAGTTAGCTCAACGCTTCTATTAATAATCTGTTCAGAGAATGGACCATCATATATCAATTGGGGAAATGTTTGTATTTGGTCCTCTAAATTTGAAAATGTTTCCTCTGGAAGAGTACGTGTTGCGTCAGACCAATCCTTATGCTTTGACAAAGCAATATTACTCCAAGGAAATCTGTCTCTACTTATGTCAATATGTAGGTTTTGAAGATGTTGACTTATTTCAAGAGCTTGTTTATGAAGAAGCTGCATTTGTTCTCTATCATTTTCAGCCATTATCTCTTGTCTATAGCCATTGGCCATTGTAAAGCAGTAATCCCCCAGTTGATTTAGAAACATTTGCGTCTGCACCAAGACATTTCTCCCTAATGGAAGCTGGGCTAAATCCTTTTGAGCCATATGTGCTTGTTGCCACGCTAAAGTTAATTGTGATTTCTCATATTCGGGGGTACCTGATGCAAGTACCTTTGAGAGTACATTCTCAACCATCTGCATACTACCTGTCAGGTCATAAAAGGCTCTCTGATAATGAGTTTCCTGTAAAATTCTAAGGTTATTCTTCTGCTCATTTTGCGTATATCCCCAGTATCCTGTCCAGATTAAAGCTACTGTTAATAACCCCACAGTAAATGAATACCACCAACTTTTCACTATTTGCCCAACTCCTTTACACCAGACTATGTACCAAAAACATGTTTGCCAATCCTTCTATGTATCGGTCTGCTCCAAATCCACCTTGAAGTTGCCACAGCTGGATTCCAGTAATAAATTGCTCCATTACTTGGATCCCAACCACTTAACGCATCTGTAGCAGCCCTAAATGCTGAAGCATTAGGTTCTAGCCATATCTGACCATCACTTACTGCAGTAAATGCTCCAGGTTGAAATATTACATCAGGAATAGAATTTGGAAAGGATGGATGCTTAACTCTATTTACCACAACAGCAGCAACAGCTACCTGCCCTTCATAAGGTTCACCCCTTGCCTCACTATGAATAGTTCTTGCCAATAATAACATTTCATCACTAGATAATGCTGGGGCGTTTTCAACAGCTGCTGCAACACGTTTAGTTGGATTATCTAAACGATCGATAGTAGCTATATTAGCAATTCCTGTACCAGTCAAGCCTCTACTTAGTTGAAATTTTCTGACTGCAGAAGCTGTCCTAGGCCCATAGATACCATCAATTCTTCCTGCATCAAAACCTTTTTCATCAAGCATTCTTTGTAGTTCTGCAACATCTTCTCCTCTACTACCCCAGTTTAATTCTCTCTCACCCAGAGCAATAGCACTAACATGGGATAGTGGATTCCCTGCTGTCACCCCCACCAATACTAAGACTATTATTATTATAAATAGAATTAATCCATTATAATATTTCACTTTCATTTTTTACCCTCCTAAGCTAATTACTAATAATACTATTTTTTACGTAGCCTTTATTATTATGCAAAGAAAAACCACCCCTTTTGTTGAGGTGGTAGAATAAAAGGACACCTACTTTAAGTAGAACCTTCTCACAACTCTTTCTTTCTCTTCTATTACAGGTCTCCAAAGTTCAAATCTCTCTATGACACCACGTATTGGTGCCTCTCGCAAGGATACTCTCTGACACACCTTCAAAAACTCATGATTCTCAAGTGGTGATTTAGCAAATATTTCACTTAGAATAGTTATGTGAAAAATCCACTTATCCACTAAAGGGGCAACTAAAAATCCACTCTTATCTATAGCTTGCCTAAGCAGGTATTGTACTTGTTGCAATTTCTGACTATCCTCAATTTTTAATATGAGACTCTTATGCGGCTCAGTAAAGCAATCAAAACCACTAGATTGAATTTTTATAGAATCAAAACCATCTAAAACCTGCTGAACACACTTACTAAAAACCTCTATTTGTTCTTGATGAATTCTCTTTACAGTAGTAATTGTTATATGAATGGTAGGTGGCAAATTTTGATAGACTTCCCAGCTATTAGATAATAGTCTTTGTATCCGAAAAGCTTCCTCATATAAATCTCCTGAAGGAATTGCAACAAGATACATATAATCTCTCCAGTTATTAATCAAAACTGCAGCTCACCTCCATAAGATATATACAACTTATTTTTCCCTTTACTATTCTATATTATTAAGGTCCATCCCTGCATCTAGGGATGGACCTTATATTAATCTTATTCTTCTTCTCTTAAAAACTCCAAGAAAGGTTCTTCAACACTTACAAGAGCATTCACAACCAGTTCAACTAATCCACCATATTGCACATTATACTTATCTGTGGCCTTATAGTAGCTTAGAATATCCCTGATAGCACCCTTACAGTTAGAACATGGTGCACAAACATACTTTGGAATATTTGCATCCTCAATAGTATCCTGAAAAGCATTAAGGATTTGTTTAAACTTCATTCTAGCACTAACTTTATCTCTAAATTCCGAGAAATTCTGTGATTTCATTATAGCAAAACCACTTCCTCCTCCACAGCAATAATTGTTAACACCATGTGGTGTCATCTCTCTAAATTGTGTACATACTGCATTAATTATGTCTCTTTGGGGTTTGACAATACCCATCATCCTAACGACGTTACAAGGGTCATGCATTGTCACAGGAAAATTGTTTTTGCTTGGATCTACCTTAAGAACTTTATTCTCTATCAATTCCCATAGTAATGGCAGAAAACTTTCTCTAGGAACATAATCTTCACCTGTAACCATTCTATCCGCACTTATTGCTGCAGCTTTATGAGCATGACCACACTCTGCAAGTACTATTCTTTTAACACCAAGATCTCTTGCAGCCTTAAATTGCTGTAGAGCTACTTTTTTAGATTGGGCATCGTCATACCAAATGCCGTAGTTAACATTATCATACCCTATTAAGTCACTACTTAGTGTCCAATTTAGCCCTGCTTCTTCAAATAGAATTGCAAAGGCTGCAGGGTTTTCAGGCCAGGCCATGAATTCTCCTGCATTATGGGTCAAAAGAATATCTGCACCCTTCTTATCAATAGGCATCTTTATTCTTCTACCAATCATATCCTCAATATCATCTTCAATGAATTCTATAGTATCTAAAAATGCTGGTTTAGTAATACCAGTTGAGGAACCAGTTTTCAACTGCAAAACGCTACCTTTTTCATGTAATGGTTTTGGAGCTATCCCCATCTCCATGCTAAAGATTTTGCGTATTTCTCGAGCTAATAATGCATTATCAAGCCCAAGAGGACAAGCTTGTGCACATCTTCTACAAAGATTACACCTATAAGCTAGCTCCCCAAGTCTAGCTATAGTCTCCCAGTTAATATCAATATCTCCACCTGTAAAGGAACTTAAAATGCTATCTCCTTTAAAATGCTTTTTGGCAATTTTTCTTAAAACTTCGGACCTAAATATTGGCCTGTATAACTCATTTCTTCCAGTTGACTGAAAAATATGGCAAGCCTCTGAACATGTATTACACTTAGCACAATACTCAAAGGATAATAACAATGGTTGTATAAAGTTCCTATTAGTCTCATTAGATAACATTTTTTCTAAACCAGATAGAAATTTCTTAACAAATTCGTCTTCCTGTTCCTTTGTCTCAGGTCTTGTTAATGTATCTATTCCAATGTACCCATCTAGTGATGTACAATATTTTTCTGCCCACTCAGCCTTGGGTTCTTTAAAATCTGGTTCCATTCCTGGTTTATTATAGGGAGCAGGTAAATCCATTAGCTTGTCAAGCCTTGTTAACTGTTTTGAAGGTTTCCCCATATCCTGCGGTTTCAAGTCTTTTCCATTAATCATTTAATCCCCTCCTATCCTAGCTATTGTTCTTTACTTACTGACTTTCCCGGTTGTATGTGTGGAGCAGACCAACCTTCTTTAGTAGGCTTAAAAGCTGAAGCTTCCTTAACTTTCTTCTCAATTTCACTACCTGGTAAATTGGGATCATTTTCCCACAATACTTTATGGAAAGTAAAATACTTTGCAACATAATGACTCATTTTAGTTTGAGGTATATATATCAACAAGAGTCCTAGCAATATAATGTGGAGAGTTAACATACCTCCAGCTTCAATGGCACTAAAGGTTAAAAGTCCTTTAAAAACATCTCTACCATATTGAAAACCCGGATCGGCAACAGAAACAAAAATTCCTGTTAATACTACTACAAAAATAAAAACTAAATTAAAGTAATCTTGGGGAGTTGTATATTTTTTCATGGAATCCATTAAAAGTCTTCTTAAAAATAACCCACCCGATCCTAAAGCTAATAAAACTGCACCTGCATTACCTGATACTAATGTCATAAAATAAACAAAACCAGCCCATCCTTGTGCAACACTTGTAACTGCATTACCTGATAACTCTGTTATTGCACCTACAAATAACATTGCTGTCCATAATAGTAGTAGGTAAATACCTAAATGCAAAGCATATGAAAGCCACCATAATGGTTTTTGATTAACATAAAGATTCTTTATAAACAGCATCTCTTTTAACATTTCCTTCAGTTCTCCCATGTGGGAAATCTCACGTGGTTTTTCAAACCATTTTACATCTTCATAATATGACCCACCGTATTCTCCTCTACCCTTTTCCTTTGGTACAGGGTACAACTCCCATCTGCCATGCATAGGCATCTTAGAAAACTTTAATGCTTTAGAAATAGAAATAAATACAAAAGCAAATAAGGAAATGTAAATAAATATTACTAGTAACAAAACACACGACCTCCTTTAATTTAAGTCAACTTTACATGTTACTTTTAGCACCACACTTCATATTATAAAATTCACAAGGAAATATATCCACTATAACTTCTACAAGAAAGCTTGATAACCTATAAAAGCATTATTTGAATATCCAATGCTACTATAAGAAAAACATATAGTAGGCTTAAAACAAAACTTGGCTTGCGCCAAGTCCTTAGACGCAGGCGCAAGCCTTAGTCTTTGTGAATACTATCTACCTTGTTTGAACTTATACTTCTGATAGTATAAAATAATAAAGAGCCGTTAAAACAGCTCTTTATCTTCTTCTCTCTTATATTCCGGCTTCCTTTTTTAATATATCAGCCTTATCTGTTCTTTCCCAATTTACGTCCAAATCTACTCTACCCATATGGCCAAAAGCTGCTAAGTTTCGGAATATGGGTTTCCTCAAATCCAAATCACGGATTATAGCGGCTGGTCTTAAATCAAAGTTATTATTTACTAATTCAACAATCTTTGCATCTGGAATTTTCCCGGTACCAAAGGTTTCTACCATAATGGATACTGGGTGAGCAACACCAATGGCATATGCAAGTTGAAGCTCACAGCGACTAGCCAACCCTGCTGCTACAATATTTTTAGCTACATAACGGGCTGCATAGGCAGCTGATCTGTCAACCTTTGTGGAATCCTTGCCTGAAAAAGCTCCGCCTCCATGCCTAGACATTCCGCCGTAAGTATCTACAATTATTTTTCTTCCTGTAAGACCAGCATCACCCTGAGGTCCACCAACAACAAACCTACCAGTTGGATTGATAAAGTATTTTGTCTTATCATCTAATAATTCTGATGGAATAACTTCTTTTATGACGCATTTGAGAATATCCTTATGAATAACTTCTTGTTCTATATCAGGTCTATGCTGACTTACAATGACAACTGTATCTACTCTAACTGGCTTATCATCTTCATACTCTACTGTAACCTGCGATTTCCCATCTGGACGAAGATAGGGTAAAATTCTCTGTTTTCTTACCTCTGATAATCTTTTAGTAAGCTTATGTGCCAATGCTATAGGCAATGGCATAAGTTCTGGAGTTTCATCACAAGCATATCCAAACATCATTCCCTGATCTCCAGCTCCTGTTGCCTCTATTTCTTCTTCTGACATTTCTCCTTTTTTTGCTTCTAGAGCCTTGTTTACGCCTAACGCTATGTCTGGTGACTGTTCATCAATTGCTGTTAAAACTGCACAAGTGTCAGCATCAAAACCAAATTTAGCACGTGTATAACCTATTTCTCTGATTGTTTGTCTAACAATTTTGGGAATATCAACGTAGCACCTTGTTGTTATCTCACCGGATACCAAAACTAAGCCCGTGGTAACAGTAGTTTCACAGGCAACCCTTGCATTTTCATCTTCTGATAGTATTGCATCTAATATACTGTCAGAGACCTGATCGGCTATTTTATCAGGATGGCCCTCAGTTACTGATTCCGAAGTAAATAATTTTCTAATCATTGTTATCCACTCCTTTTCGTATGATTGTTTTCTTAAATAAATCTAACTTAGCAATTGTATTTAAAATGAGTTTTGCGATTTCCGTTTTAGGCAGAAGCTTACTTTTAACAATGATCCCATTCCTGTCAAAAATCGATACCTGATTATTTTCAGATGAGAAACCTATGGCTGCATTAGAGACATCATTGGCAACTATTAAATCAACATTCTTTCTCACCAATTTGTTCATTGCAGACTTCTCTAATTCCTCTGTTTCTGCCGCAAATCCAACTAAAATCTTATCATTCTTTTGTGATCCAAGGATTGATAAAATATCAGGGGTTTTTGTTAACTTCACAATCAACTCATCTGCTGTCTTTTTTATCTTGTCGTCGTGTATGAAGGTTGGCATATAATCAGCTACTGCTGCTGCCATGATAATAATGTCTTGTACTTGATAATTCTGTAGAACTTGTTGGTACATCTCCTGGGCTGTTTCTACACTAATATGCCTGTCCAACTTACACTTCCTATTTTCAACTGTAGAAATAATAGTAACATTAGCTCCTAGATCTTTTGCAACCTCTGCTAAAGCATACCCCATCTTACCGGAACTTCTATTACCTATGTATCTGACTGGATCAATGGGCTCTCTGGTTCCACCCGCAGTAACTAAAACATTTAAACCGCTAAACAACCTTTGGGGTTCAAGAATGCTGCATAACTCTTTAAATATTCTAGAAGGATCGGGTAATCTTCCTTTGCCAATGGTACCGCAAGCTAAATGTCCTTCATCAGGATCCATTATGAAAATACCCCTATTTTTGAGTTTACTAATATTACTTTGAACAGCCATGTTTTGGTACATATTTATATTCATTGCAGGAGCAATAAAAACAGGACAGTTAGCTGCCAAAAGCAAGGATGATAAAAGATCATCTGCTATCCCATTGGCTAATTTACCAATAATATTAGCCGTTGCAGGAACTACTGCCAACATGTCGGCATTTTGTACCAATTCAATATGAGGTATATTTTCTTTGTTTCCAAACAAATGTACAGATGTGGGGTTATTTGTTAATGCAGAAAAGGTTACAGGAGAAACAAATTTTTGAGCTGCTTCAGTCATTATTACCCGAACGTCAGCTCCATTCTTTACTAATAGGCTTACAAGCTCACATGACTTATAAGCAGCAATCCCTCCTGTTACTCCAACCAATAATTTTTTATTCTTTAACTTCATTCCATTTATCACCGTTTTCTATCAGAATTTCTTCTACTGTCTTGTAAGTATCTTTATTTGCCAGCTCAAATAGTGCCAAGGTCACAGGTTTTCCTTTTATAGCTAGACCATTTAAATCCATAATCTCCCCTGCTGTGATTCTACGGGCTCTTTTGGAAGCTTTAACTACTAAAGAATACTTATTGTCAACCTTTTGTAAAAGTAAATCTAAAGGTGGTTGATTCATTTAGCAAAATCTCCTTTAATCAAAATTAATTTTACGTCTTTGTGGTCTACACTTTTCTGCATTTATTATTGATTTTAGTTTTGCGATAGCGGTTTCTATTTTGTCATTAACAATTACGTAATCATATTCTGATACGTAAGCCAATTCAGTATGAACACTTTTCAATCGTCTTGAAATATCCTCAGGCGAGTTCTGTCCCCTACTTTCAATTCTTCTTTTCAATTCTCCAATGGATGGAGGCACAATAAAAATAAAGACTCCTTCAGGATATTGTTTTTTAATGTGTAATGCCCCTTGAATATCGATTTCTAATATAACATCTTTTCCAGCTGCAATATTCTCTTCCACCAGACTCCTAGGGGTTCCATAAAAATTCCCATAGACCTCAGCCCATTCAAGAAGACCATTATTTTCTTTCAAATTTAAAAACTCTTCTTTAGGCATAAACAAGTAATCAACCCCATGCCTCTCCCCTTGTCTCGGACTTCTCGTGGTGGCCGATGTTGAATAATAAATACTAGGAAATTCCTTCTTTATTAAATTACATAATGTCCCTTTGCCAGCACCTGATGGACCAGAAATAACAATTAATAAACCTGATATACTCACTTTTAGCCGTCTACTCCTTCATCCCCAGCATTATTTGTATTTTTGACATTTAATCGATGTGCAACTGTTTCTGGCTGTACAGCTGATAAGACAACATGGTCACTATCTGTAATAATTACTGCTCTTGTCCTTCTCCCATATGTAGCATCCACAAGCATTCCCTTTTCTCTTGATTCTTGAATAATTCTCTTAATGGGAGCTGACTCCGGGCTTACAATGGCAATTATCCTATTTGCAGATACAATATTTCCAAACCCAATATTAATTAATTTAATAGACACAGATTTCCCCTCCATTTTCGAAAGTTTTTACTCCACATTTTGAACCTGCTCGCGCATCTTTTCTATATCTGTCTTAATATTTACAACTAAGCTGCTAATATCATAATTACTGCTTTTTGATCCTATGGTGTTTGCTTCCCTATTCAATTCCTGGATTAAAAAGTCTAACTTTCTTCCTACAGACTCACCAGACAAAAGTTCCTTTTTTAGCTGTTTAAGATGACTTTCGAGTCTTACTATCTCCTCATCGATACTCATCCTGTCAGACATGATTGCTACTTCAGTTAATAATCTATTATCATCCACTTCCCAACCAGAAAGTGCATCCTTCAATTTTTTTGAAAGCTTGTCTTGATATTCATTCACTACGGAAGGAGCTTGCTCCTTTAAATGCTTACAAGACCCATGGATAAAATCAGCTTTTAGGCTCAAATCCTTATATAGTTCCTGACCTTCTTTTTCTCGCATGTTAACCATCTGTTGAATGGCATTAACTAAAGACTTTTGTAAAAGAGACCAGTATAAGTCAAGATCCTCTTCAGGTTCCTCAATTCCTAATACTTCAGGCATATTTGCAATATCCATAGTCTTAATCTCTTTCATAACTGGTAAAATATCAGAAATCTCCTCTAAAGCTGAATAATATGCTTTAGAGAGCTCTTTGTCAAGTTTCACCTGTCTTTTTTGTTCTCCTTCATCTTGTATCTTAACATAAACATCTATTCTGCCTCTAGCTATTTTTTTCTTTATTTCTCCCCTTATTCTTTCTTCAAGAAGGGTTATACCTCTGGGTAGCTTTATAGATATATCCAAAAACCTGTGATTAACTGATTTTGCTTCAACTATCCATTTTCTACCTTCTCCGGTAGTTTCCCCTCTACCATACCCTGTCATACTTTTTATCACAATAATTCCTCCATGGACAACATCTTTAAACTATTATAACATTCAATATTCTCTATACCAAATCTTTTTAATAAAATACAGAAAATACAGATTCAGTAGCCAGAATAAAACCTTAAAAAACTACTACTTCTGAATTTTTTAGTTATTAAGGTATACTAATTTCCTTCTAATTGGTTTGGCTATATAATGATAAATAGCAGTTAAATAAGTCTTCCATCCAGCAACTAATAATATAACTGACCAATGAAGCCAATTCAAACTCGTTGTCTGGAAAACTGGTTGAAGAAATGGAAGATATATAACAGTCAACTGCATTGCAATCGAACAGCATACCGCTACAATTAATGCAGGATTAGATAATACACCAACTTCAAAAGGAGAATATCTTTCAGATTTACAATGAAAGACATGAAAAAGCTGTGAGAAAACTAATGTAGAAAATGCCATTGTTCTAGCTAATACCAAATCTCCACCACCAAGCTGTAGCGCTAACCAAAATACAAATAATGTCGCTAACCCAATTTGAAAACCTCTCACAAGAATCTTTTTACCTAATCCACCACTAAATACACTTTCTTTAGGATGTCTTGGTTTTCTAAACATAAGATCCTTGGCATTATTATCAACACCTAATGCCATTGCTGGAAGGCCATCAGTAACTAGATTTACCCATAATATTTGGATAGGTATTAGTGGCAAGGGCATCCCCATTAAAGCAGCCAAAAACATAACCATAACTTCTCCTACATTACAGGACAAGAGGTATCTAATAAATTTACGAATATTATCATAAATACCACGGCCTTCTTCTATTGCTGCTACTATAGTAGCGAAATTATCATCCGCTAAAACCATTGCAGAGGCTTCTTTTGTAACATCTGTTCCTGTTATTCCCATAGCCACTCCAATATCTGCTTCTTTAACAGCTGGTGCGTCGTTTACTCCATCTCCTGTCATAGCCACAATATGACCATTATTCTTTAAAGCTCTTACTATTCTGAGTTTATGTTTGGGGCTGACCCTGGCATATACATTTATTCCTTCCACCCTTTTTTCCAATTGGTTATCATTTAATTTATCTAACTGACTGCCATCTATTACACTATCAGGACTACTACAGATGTTTAATTCTTTTGCAACGGCTTCTGCAGTAGCCTTATAATCTCCAGTAATCATTACAGGCTTTATCCCTGCCTGTTTACATGCAGCAATGGCCTTAATTGCGCTAGTTCTTGGAGGGTCAATCATACCAGCAAGTCCGACGAAAATCAGGTCAACTTCGGCTACATCTTCATTGAAATCTTCCCCATAAGCTAATTCTTTATAGGCTAAACCAAGAACACGTAATGCTTTGCTGGCTAACCTTATATTTTGATCCAAAATGTGTTTGCGTAAAGTAGAAGTTAGGGGGACGATGTTATCTTGTACTAGGATATGGGAGCAATTTTGCAATACGATTTCAGGTGCACCCTTGACATAGGATTTCTTAGCACCATCTGATGTTTCATATATAGTTGTCATTCTTTTTCTTTCGGAATCAAAAGGAATTTCACAGATTTTTTTTTCTTTTCTTTCTATAGTTTCTTTCCATATTCCTACTTTAGCTCCTAAGACAGTTAATGAACCTTCAGTTGGGTCACCATTAATACCCCAATTTCCCTTTTCTTTATTATTTCGCATTAATCCGTCGATATGAAGATTATCCTTCTCTAATCGAGAATTATTGCACAGAACGCCTATTTTTAGAAGCTTTATCAGCTCTTTATTCTTTTGGAAATCTACTTTAAGGTTATTTTCTAGAATATCTCCTTTGGGATCATATCCTTCACCAGTTACTGTAAAAGACTTACTAGTAGTCACAATTTCTCTTACTGTCATTTGGTTTTGTGTTAATGTCCCTGTCTTGTCTGAACAGATGATAGTGGCACATCCTAATGTCTCAACAGCAGGCAATTTTCTAATAATAGCATTTCTTTTAATCATTCTTTGAACCCCAATTGCCAAAGCAACCGTAACTATTGCAGGCAATCCCTCTGGTATTGCGGCAACAGCAAGGCTTACACCTGCCAAAAACATTTTATATACAGGCTCTCCCCTAACAATTCCAGTAATAGATACAACGGCACAAATAATAAGGCAAAGAGCTACTAACCACTTACCAAGTCCATCAAGCCTTTTCTGCAATGGAGTCTCTTCAGTTTTAACAGACTGTATAAGACCAGCAATCTGCCCCATCTCTGTTTTCATACCAGTAGCAACCACTACTGCTACTGCCCTGCCTCGTGTAATTACCGTTCCCATATGAACCATATTATATCTATCGCCTAACCCAATTTCACTTTTATTGAGGGGATCAACCTTCTTTTTAACAGGGTGGGATTCACCAGTAATGGCTGCTTCTTCTACTTCTAGATTAGATAATTCTATAACCCTAGCATCCCCAGGGACTTTATCGCCAGACTCAAGGAAAATTATATCACCTGGAACCAATTCTGCAGCTTTTATCTTTTTTCTGGTACTATTTCTGATAACAGATGCTTCAGGTGCAGTCATACTCTTTAGAGCTTCTAATGATTTTTCTGCTTTATATTCCTGAAAAAAACCTAAGATAGCATTTACGAAAACTATTAAAAGTATTGTTATAGCATCTGCATATTCTTTTAGTATACCCGAAATCATTGTAGCACCTAAAAGAACTAAAACCATAAAATCAGTAAATTGACTGAAGAACAATTTCCATGGATTAATTTGCTCCTTTTCTTCTAGTGTGTTTGATCCATATATAGATAATCTTTTTTCAGCAATAATGTTTTCTAAGCCCTGTTCCTGATTTGTTTGTAATGCTTCTAGAACCTCTTGACTGCTAAGCTGATACCATTTATCATTCCTCACAATATTCATCTCCTTGTATCTTCCTCTTGAACATGTACATATAAATCTTTATTCATGTCCTACAAAAAAAATGAACGCAAATTGCTTAAGTATAATACCAATGCTATACTTATTGAAAAGCAATTGCTCAAAAAATAACAAGTATAGTCACCCGCTCAAGGAGGATACCCATGGCTTTTGACGGTATTACAATGAATGCAATAAATCAGGAATTACAGCAAAAAATTTCAGAAGCACGTATTGATAAAATTTACCAACCAAATCCTGGTGAAATAGTACTACATTTAAGAAAATACAGGGAAAGCTTTAAGCTACTTGTATCTGCTCATCCGGTCTACGCAAGGATATGTATAACTAAGAAAACATTTGATAATCCAAAATCTCCTCCATTATTTTGTATGGTCCTGAGAAAACATCTTGAAGGAGGAAAAATCTTATCAATTGAGCAACTATCTTTTGACAGGGTATTAAAAATATCTATCGAAAATCATACTGAAATAGGTGAGATAGCACAGAAAACATTAATCATTGAGATTATGGGCAAGCATAGCAATCTTATTCTTCTTAATGAACATGAAAATAAGATTATTGATAGTATAAAGAAGGTGTCCTATGGCACTAGTCAATACCGTCAAGTTTTACCTGGAGTTGAATACATCTCACCACCCTATCAAGATAAGCTTAATATTTTAGAAATTAGCCAGGAACAGTTCTCTACTAAATTGCTTGCACAAGAAATGACCCTTCCTATGGAAAAAGCACTTCTAAATACCATAATGGGACTTAGCCCCATACTAGCTACCCAATTAGCTGCAAAAGTTAATTTAAAGGGCACAATTCTTGAATACTGTGGTGATTATGAGTTAAATCTAATCTGGCAGTCAGTAATATATCTAAAAGATACTATTCAAACCAATAGCTATATGCCTATAATACTTCTTGATAAAAATGAGCAATACAGAGGTTTTTCACCAATAAATGTACCTGAGTATCATAATGAACAGGTATTGCACTTAAAGTCTATTAATGAAACGGTAGATGAATACTATGACTGGTTGTTAAAGAATAGTCATTTTGTTTCAAAGAAAAGCAACTTACAGAACAGTATCTCAAAAGAGATAAAAAGATGTGAAAAAAAGCTAGGAATACAATTACTAACGGTTCAAGAAAGTAAGAATTCCCAGCAAGATAAAATTTTTGGTGAATTGCTTACAGCTAATATGCACCTAGTAAAAAGGGGTATGGATGAAATACAGGTTGCAGATTATTACCATGATAATACACCTGTTACCATAAAGTTGCGGTCTGAACTGTCACCCGCTGAAAACTCTCAAAGATATTTCAAAAGGTATAATAAAGCAAAAAATGCTGCAAAAAAGGCAGCAGTACAGGCCCAACATTCAAGAGAGGAATTAGACTACCTAGAGTCTTTAGACTTTTGGCTTTCAGAAACCAACTCTCACGGAGATTTTGCTCAGATAGAACAAGAATTGAATGAAAGTGGTTATTTGAAATTGAAGAACAAGCTTGATAAAAAAGATAAAGCTAAGCCTATACCAAATACATTTATTACTACTGAAGGCTATAAAATACTTGTAGGTAAAAACAATAAGCAAAATGATTGGCTTACTTTTAAAGTGGCAAAAGATGGTGACCTCTGGTTTCACGCTAAGGATATACCTGGATCCCACGTAATTTTAAAGCTAGAGGGGGGGGGAATTACTGATGATATAATAAAAAAGGCAGCTCTATTGGCTGCATATCACAGTAAAGGAAAGTATTCAGCTAATTTACCAGTAGCCTACACTCAAATTAAGAATGTGAAAAAAATCAAGGGTGCAAAACCTGGTCTCGTAACTTATGAGAACTACAAAACAGTTTATGTAACTCCAGATAAAGATTTGATTGATAAACTGTTCGTATCCTAAAAGAAAAATAACAGATATCGTCATTGTAAATTCAAAAAAGGATATAGCTAATATACGCTATATCCTTTTGATGTTTATCATAAAGTACACTTCATTAGTAAAGTATACTTCCCTTATGCTCTTTCTTGAATAACGACTTCATCAACACCATCTGTTTCCTTTAACAGAACAGCTATAACCTCAGTTTTTGATGTTGGAACATTTTTCCCAATGAAATCTGCTCTAATTGGTAGTTCTTTATGCCCCCTATCAATTAGTACTGCTAATTGAACAGTTTTCGCTCTACCTAAATCAGCCATCGCATCAAGAGCTGCTCGAACTGTCCTTCCTGTATATAATACATCATCCACTAATACCACATTTTTCCCTTTTAAATCAAAAGCAATCTCGGTTTTATTTAATACAGGTTGTTCTGCCAAAGTACTAAGATCATCCCTATATAATGTAATATCAATTATACCTGTAACCACTTTATGGCCTTCAATCTGCTCTATAATCTCATTTAAACGATATGCCAGGGGAACTCCTCGGCTCCTAATTCCTATTAGAACTAGATCTTCAGTTCCCTTATTTTTTTCAATGATTTCGTGTGCAACTCTTGTTAAACTTCTGCGAATTTTATCTGCATCCATTATGACAGTTTTAGTTTTTAAGTTGATATCCATTAATAAAACCCCCTAAATATTTAATTAGCTCAGAACACAGAATTCAGAACAAAATTTAAGCCCTTATTCTGACTTCTGACTTCTGTATTTATGTATCTGACTTATCTGGTAAAAGAAGTATAACTTAATTAATAACTAAGCGTCAAGATTGTATTGCTAATTAAACAACCATTTTGCTAGGACTGGCTTTTTAACAGTTACTGCACTACTTGGGCAAAGTTCCTGACAGCAATAACAATAAATACATTCATTCAAATCAACTTTTGGAATTTTCTTTTCCATCACTAATGCTTCAGCAGGGCAGCTTTCAATACACATTTTACATGCTGTACACTTTTCATTTGAAAATTTTACAACAGGTTTTAACCATTTATAAATACTACCTAATAGTCTTTTAGGAACTCTTTTGGCAAACCGATCAGAAAAATCGGCATACTTAGTTGCAACAGGTATCTCAAAAGGTACAACCTCTTTATTAGTATCACCAAGATGAGTAACTATATCATCTGTTAAAGAAATAATACCTCTTTCATGGGCAAGCTTAAGGAGTGGTATTTCTGAAGGTTTTATTCCAATAATTTGGGCTGCAGCAATGTCAACTTGATAACTCTCTGTACTAGCAATTATATAACCTGCAAATTTTGGTGATCCACTAGATGGGCCTTCTCCTTCCATACCAACAATAGCATCCATTATAGTAATACTGGGGCTCAAAAATTCATTGATTTTAATAATCAAATCACAAAAGTTTTCTATATCTGAAAGTTCTAAATGATATTTTGCCTTGATTAGTCCAGGGATGCATCCGTAAAGGTTTTTGGGTCCACCGGTAACTACAGTTAACCCATGTGTTTTTAGTTTTGGCATGTTTATTAGATAATCACTATCCACAACAGCTTTAAGGAGCTGTAGTTCTCTATCTATGTTTTTTAGTTTAATATTCACCTTGTATGGAGTAAGATCAAAATTCAATTCAGCCCCGGATTCTTCTGCCGCCCAATCCATTCCTGTAGCTTTATAAACAGACCTTAATCTTGATATTGAATTAGGTCCCCCAGGACTGTCACCAATAATAACTCGGGCTCCCTTAGTAATAAAGTAACTGCAAACCTCTTTAACCAAGATGGGATGAGTTGTTACTGCCTGTTCTGGAGTTCTTCTGGTAAGTAAGTTAGGTTTTATAAAGACTGTTTTACTTTTAAAAACTTGATTTAGAAATGAGTCATTGATTATCCTATTAATATATTCCTTTATCCTTGTATCTTCATAATCATTACATTTATATGTATGAACTATTTTTTCCACCTATAACTCACTCCTGCCGTAGTATATCTATCTCTTTAGGATATACTTCAATACCTCCAGGTGTCTCAAGAATAAAAGGTATGTTCTTGAAATAATCTATCTTTACAAGTTCTTTAAAGAAACCAATTCCTAGCTCCCCTTCTCCTAAAGAAGCATGTCTATCTCCTTTACTACCAATTGGCTTTAAAGAATCATTTAGATGAAATGCCTTAAGCCTTGATATCCCAATGAGCTTATCAAAGTGATCTAAAACGCTTTGTAACTCATTTTTTATATCGTAACCTGCAGAATAAACGTGACATGTATCAAAGCATATACCTAATCTTTCCTTGTATTTACAATGCTCTATTATATCCTGAAGCTCTTCAAAGGTACTTCCAATCTCAGTACCTGAACCAGCCATTGTTTCAAGAAGAATCATGGTATTATTGTTTACCTTTTCAAACACCTGGTTCAAACCTTGAATAATTCTCCCTATTGCAAAAGGCAATCCTTTACCAACATGTCTACCCGGATGAATACAAAGATATGGTACGTCTAATCTTTCGATTCTTAATAAATCATCTGCAGTTGTCTCAATAGAAAAATTCCAGGAATCCTCTACAGGCGACGCTAAGTTTATAGTATATGGGGAATGGGCCATTACTGGCCCAAATTTATGTTTCTTTAGTAAGTCTTTATACTTTTTCAGATCTTGATCATCAAATTTCTTTGCCTTTGCTCCTCTAGGGTTTCGTGTAAAAAACTGTAAAGTATTTGCGCCAATGCTTTCTGCAGTTTGAACCGCTTTTGCAAATCCCTTAGCAATGGATACATGGGCTCCTATGTACATTAACTCTCGTCTCCTTTAGCTTTGGCCAAAATATCTAAAAGTGCTTTTTCATCTAGCTCGTAGGTTTCATTGCAAAAGTGACACACAAGTTCGGCCTTCTTTTCAGTATTAATAATATCTTTTATTTCCGCTTCCCCTAAACTGATCACAATTTTTTCTATTTTATCGATACTACATCCGCATTCAAAATCTACTTCTTTTTCCTCATGAACTACCACATTCCAAGGATTACATAAGTATTCCACGATATCCATGCTTTCCTTGCCCTTTTCAACAAAACTGCTTACTGCACCCAACTCCATAACTTTTTTTTCTAAATGGGCAACAATCTCTTCTGGAGCGTCAGGCAATAATTGTATTAAATAACCACCAGCGCCTTTAACAGTAGTGTCTTTATCTACCAGTACACCCATGCCCACAGCAGTTGGTATTTGTTCGGAAGAATGAAAGTAATGTGATATGTCATCGCCAATCTCTCCGCTAATTAGCGGAGAACTACCTGTATAGACTCCTTTTAATTTAAGGTCTTTGATAACATAAAGCATTCCTTGACCTACAGCTTTTCCCACATCCATTTTTCCAGATTGTTCAGGTTCAATATATACGTGAGGATTACTGACATACCCTTTTACTTTACCCTTGTTACCAGCCACAGCCAAAAGGACTCCCAATGGTCCGTCACCTTCAATTTTGATAGTAACTGTCTCCTGGTTTTTCAGACCCGCTCCTATTAAAAGAGCACCAGTTAAAATCCTTCCAAGGGCAGCTGTTGCAGTAGGATAAGTACCATGTATAAGTCTTGCTTTTTCTACAAGTTTAGTAGTGTTTGCTGCAACTATCCTAATATTACCATCAGCCGCAGTAGCTCTAACCAGCTTGTCCTGCATGTTTATTCTCCCTTCAATAATTAAGTACGTAAAATATTTAGTGCCTTTTGGAAATAATCAGGCAATGGAGCCTTAAACTCCATATAATTATTATGATCCGGATGCAAAAAACCTAATGTTTCAGCATGAAGAGCCTGTCCTTTAAAACCTAAATTATTTTTTGCCTTTGAATACTTAGGGTCACCAACAACAGGATGTTTAATATAGCTCATATGTACTCTTATTTGATGAGTTCTACCAGTCCTTAACTTTGCTTCAATGAAAGTATAATCTTTAAAATTCTCTAGAACCCTAAAATGAGTTTCCGCTACCTTGGCATTCTTTACTCCAACTGCCATTCTTTTTCTATCTACTGGATGACGTCCAATAGTTGTCTTTATGATACCCGCTGGCCTATTTATATTTCCATATACTAATGCTTTGTAAACCCTATTCACGCTATGCTCCTTTATTTGGGCAGCAAGATTCAGATGGGCCTTATCACTTTTTGCAACCACTAGTACCCCAGAAGTATCTTTATCAATTCTATGGACAATACCAGGTCTCAAGACACCATTAATACCTGATAAATCTTTACAATGATCTAAAAGTGCATTAACTAATGTACCTGAATAATTTCCTGGGGCAGGATGTACCACCATTCCTTGGGGTTTATTTACTACCACCAAATGACTATCTTCATATAATATTTCTATATCAATTTTTTCTGGTTCAACGTCTAAGGGTTTAGGTTCAGGCAAGGATAAAATAATTTCATCCATATCTTTCAGTTTATAGTTGGCCTTAGTATTATCATTGTTTACCTTTACAGAACCTTCATTTATTAATTTCTGTATTTGACTCCTGCTCATTTCAGGTAGCATACTTGATAAAAAAAGATCTATCCTCTTATCAAAATTATCTTGTTCTGGAATAAAGATCTTCTTCATTCAATCACCCAACCTGTTCTTGCCAAGTTAATAATTGCCAAGCTAATAAAATTACTCCGATAACAATTGCCATATCTGCTACATTAAACACAGGCCAAATTCTAAAATCCAAAAAATCTACCACATAGGAAAATCTAATTCTATCTATAAGATTTCCAACGGCACCACCTAGTTGTAAAGATAATGCAATAGTTAAAATAACATTTTTTTGTGCTAGTTTCCAGTATACCCCCACAAGAAGCAAAATAACTAAAGAAGTCACAAGAATAAAAAAGGCCATTCTATTTTGTAATATACCAAAGGCGGCTCCTGGGTTTCTTACGAAAGTAATATGAAAAATGTTTTCTATTACAGGTACTGTTTCATTAGGATACATTGTAATTATAATGAAATATTTTGTAAGCTGATCTATTATAACAATAAGAAATGCAGTTAAAGCAAATATCACAGATTATCACTCCTAGTCCAGTTCATACTTTCTAACAAGTATCTTTAATCGTCGTGAAAATTGTAACATTAGTTACCATTTCTATCAAGTAACCTTATAATTAAAAAAAAGCTATGGATAAACCACAGCTTTATTCTTTATCCTTAAACTTTTCACCTTCTGTTTCGCCTACTACCTTTTCTATTGGGCTACTCTCATCATCATGCCCATACACATCTTCATAAAAAACCCCATCTTTTCCTTTGAAATAGGGTATACCTTCAACCATTTCTACTATTCCCCTATCCTCATCAAGGTCAGTACCCCCGTAATAGGATCCTGCACCTGCCCCGTATGCATGTTCATTCCACCTTGCCATATCCTGCCAAGTATCCTCGGGGTCCATTTCCTGCTTTTCTCTCATATATACTGGTATAACCTTCTCTTCTATAGGTCTTATGTTGTTGTCACCTGTTTCTACTAGCTTTTCTCTGCAATGAACACATTTTGTTGTTTCAGGTAAAACTTCAAGTCTTTCTTTATCAATCACATGACCACATTCATCGCAGTATCCATAAGTTCCCTGTTTGATTTGACTTAAAGCATCTTCAACCTTTTCAAGCTGTATTCTAGCATTATCCACCAAGCTAAGGTCTTTAGATCTTTCAAAAAGTTCACTAGCTACATCTCCCGGATGGTTATCATAAAGAGATAACTCACCAATAGAATCCCGCATAGAAGACTCTAAACCTGTATCTTGAAGCACTTGAATCCTTTTTGTTATATCCTCCTTCATCTTTAGCAACCTATCACGATATTTTTGCAATAAAGATTGATTAAGCAGGGTTAACGCACCTCCATTATGAAGTTGAAGTAAGATCTTAATTCAGATTGAGATTCTGCTCCCACTAAATTTGACGCAGTTCTTAGCTTAGCAAAGTGCATTTATTTGCGAAGCTTTAGAAATGCTAATGCAAAGCTAGAGCTACTAATGAATGACTTAGTTGGCGTTGTACTCCCAATTATTGAATGTGAAGACTTACTCCAAAATTAGTCAGTTAATAAGCTTCCTAATAAGATTGTTCCCTAACCATCTGGACAATATCAGCAATTAAATCACCAATGAATGGTAAGTTTAACAAAACCATTTTTTGAAGAAAGTATATTACCAAGGCACCAAGCAAAGTAAAACCAACTGCCATACCCAGCCCTCTAGCAACACCTGCTAAAAAGTTCATATATAAAAGCTTTTTTGGATTCTCCAAGAGACTGACGTATTCACGTATTTGTGCTTTTTCTAGAATATATGCCAGGTTAGATAATTTCTCTTCTAGAGATTTATTTTCATTTTTCTCCAATTTGTTACCCCCAATGACATATTGGCAACAGTATAATACTAATTAAAGTAATATGCATTTAACATTAAAAAATACCTGTAATTAATTAGATATTAATTTAGGCTAATTCGTAAGAGCTTGAATAGGAGCAGGAATTCTACCCCCTCTACTTATAAAACAATCACTTGACCATTTGTTTATAGGCATCACAGGAGCAGTACCCAATAAGCCACCAAACTCTACCCTCTCTCCAACAGTCTTTCCAGGTACAGGAATTATTCTCACAGCTGTTGTTTTGTTATTAATCATTCCAATGGCAGCTTCATCAGCAATTACGGCAGAAATAGTAGCTGCAGTAGTATCCCCTGGAACTGCAATCATGTCTAATCCGACAGAACATACACATGTCATTGCCTCAAGCTTTTCTATGGTTAAAGCTCCTTCTTCTACTGCTCTTATCATTCCTGCATCCTCACTTACGGGAATAAATGCACCACTTAAGCCTCCCACATAGGATGATGCCATTGATCCACCTTTTTTTACAGCATCGTTAAGCATGGCCAAAGCAGCTGTTGTTCCTGGAGCACCACATCGTCCCACACCTAGACTCTCTATTATTTCAGCAACACTATCTCCTAATGCTGGTGTTGGTGCAAGAGACAAATCAACTATTCCAAAAGGCACTCCCAATTTTGTTGAAGCAGTCCTACCCACTAATTCTCCCATTCGTGTAACTTTAAAAGCCGTTTTCTTAATAACCTCTGCAATGCTACCAAGATCATGGTTTGGGTATTTTCTAACAGCATTCAAGACAACACCAGGTCCACTTACGCCAACATTGATAACTGTCTCTGGTTCCCCAATGCCATGAAATGCCCCTGCCATAAATGGATTATCTTCAGGTACATTGCAAAAAACAACCAATTTTGCACATCCTAATCCACCTTGATCTGCTGTATATTCAGCTGTTTTTTTGATTATTTCTCCCATTAATTTGACAGCATCCATATTTATTCCAGCTTTGGTAGAACCAATATTTACAGATGAACAAACCCTTTCAGTTACACTTAAAGCCTCCGGTATACTATTGATTAACATTCTGTCAGCTGTAGTAAAACCTTTATGTACCAACGCAGAAAAGCCACCTATAAAGTTCACTCCAACCTCACCTGCTGCCCTATCCATAGCTTGGGCAGCTTCGATATAGTCCTGCAAGTTTTCACCCTTCATAACAAGTGAAATGGGAGTTACAGAGATCCTTTTATTAATAATAGGTATTCCATATTCTTTTTCAATTTCTTCTCCGACTCTTACTAGATCTCTGGCTCGTCCTACGATCTTTTCATAAATGTTTTGGCTGGTTTTCCGTGGTAAATCTGTCCGGCAATCCATAAGGTTTATTCCCATTGTAACTGTTCTTATGTCAAGATGTTCATTTTCTACCATATGGATAGTTTCCAAAATTTCTTCTCGGCTAAAATATAAAGGCATTTTCATTCCTCCATCTATTATATACGGTGCATATAATTAAAAACATCTTCCCTTTGTACAGTAATTTTAACTCCAAGTTCATTACCCGTATCTTCTAGTCGTATTAATAAATCACTATAATCAATCTTAGTACTATTTGTATCTGCCACTAGAATCATTGTAAAAAAGTTCTGCATAATTGTTTGGCTTATATCAAGAATATTTACATGAGTATCTGCCAAAACCCCTGTTACTGCGGCTATAATACCTACTCTATCTTTTCCAACAACTGTTATAACAATTTTTGAGCTTTCCATTGCTATACCTCCATGAAGTTATGATTCTTTTTTAATACACTAATGACTATGTGTACTCTTAATAACGTGATAGTCATATTATCAAGTAATAATAATATATAGTAACCCCTTTTGCAAGAAATTACTTATCTGTTTTGTATAAAATAAAATAACCCATCATGGAATATCATTAGTCCAGATGAGTTATTCTGTTGCCTAGATAGTTTTCGTCACATCAAGACATCTTGGACACAATAGAGTCTCCTCAACTTCTTGTGATCCTTCACTATATTTCCAACATCTTTCACATTTTTCTCCTAATGCTTTATCCACAACGATAACAGCTTCTACTTCATCGGATTTGTATGCATCCTCAGGAATGTCATCTGTCATGTTTTTAACTTCTACACTAGAAACAATAAATATTTGATCTAACGGTTCTGTAATGCCCTTAAGAATTTGAACCATATCTTTATCTGTATAGATTTGAATACTAGCATCAAGCGAATGGCCAATTATTTTTTTCTGCCTAGCCAACTCCAAAGCTTTTGAAACCTCTTCACGTAAGTCCAATATTTTTTCCCACTTGGTTTCTAAGTCTACATCCATATAACTCTCATTTACTTCTGGATATTGGGCTAGTTGCACACTTATTGGGTCATCTTTCCGTTTAGGCAGATAGCTCCATATTTCTTCAGTTGTAAATGCAAGTACTGGCATCAAAATCTTGACAAGTGACGTGAGGACTTCATAAATAACCGTCTGGCTTGACCTTCTTAAAATATGGTCTGCTGGCATTGTATAAAGTCTATCTTTACATACATCTAGGTAAAAAGAACTCATGTCGACCACACAAAAATTGTGAACACTATGATGAACAACATGGAACTCATACTTGTTATAGGCCTTTGTAACTCTATCAATTAACTTATGGGTTTTAAGTAATGCCCATTTATCAACCTCTGAAAGGTTATCATAATCAACCTTATGCTGTTCTGGATCATAATCATATAAATTACTCAATAAGAAACGGAATGTATTTCTAATCTTTCTATAAGACTCAGTTATTTGTTTCATAATACCAGGTGAGGCAGCAACATCCCGTCTATAATCCGCAGATGATACCCACAACCTAAGAATATCTGCTCCCATTTGTTCTATAACTTTTAGTGGGTCAACTCCATTACCCAAGGATTTAGACATTTTTCTTCCTTTTTCATCTACTACATATCCATGGGTTAAGACTTGCTTATAAGGTGCTGTCCCTCTAGTTGCCACCGCTGTGGAAAGAGAAGAATTAAACCAACCTCTATGCTGATCACTACCTTCCAAGTATATATCAGCAGGCCATCTTAGGTCAGGGTGATTTGCACACACAGCTTCATGACTTGAGCCTGAATCGAACCATACATCCATGATATCTGTTTCTTTCTTAAATGCTTTAGATTCACAATGTGGGCACTTAAAGCCTTCAGGTAATAACTCCTTTGGAGTTCTTTCAAACCAAACATTAGAACCATGTTCTCTAAAAAGATTTTCTATATGAGAAATTGTTTCGTCATTAATAATTTCCTTGTTGCAATCTAAGCAGAATAATATGGGAATTGGCACGCCCCATGTTCTCTGTCTGGAGATACACCAGTCACTTCTATCAGCCACCATATTATATATTCTTTCTTCACCCCAAGCTGGAATCCACTCAACTTCTCTAATAGCGTTTAGTGCAGCTTCCCTAAAACCATCAATTGATGCAAACCATTGTTCAGTAGCTCTATATATAACTGGACGTTTACATCTCCAGCAATGAGGATACTGATGTTTAGTGAATTCAAGAAAGAATAAGTAACCTTTCTCCTCAAGTTCCTTAGTCACTTCTTTGTTTGCCTTATCATAATACATTCCTGAAAACTGCCTAGCCTCATCAGTAAATACTCCTTTATCATTTACAGGAGATATTATAGGCAAATCATATTTTTGTCCTACTTGGTAATCCTCTAATCCATGGCCAGGGGCAGTATGTACGCACCCTGTTCCTTGTTCTAAGGTAACATGATCTCCTAAAATAACTAATGAATCCCTTTCCAGTAAAGGATTGGAGCAGACAATCAATTCAAGATCATTACCATCAAACTCTTGAAGAACTGTATATTCCAGTTCCACCTTTTCCATAACACTTTTCACCAGTTCTCTAGCTAGGAGGAATTTACCTTTCTCGGTTTCAACGAGTACATACTTGAATTGTGGATGCAACGCTATCGCCACATTGGCAGCTAGAGTCCAAGGTGTGGTCGTCCAAATCATCACATAGGTATTATCCTCTGGTAATATGCCTTTACCATCCTTTACAGGGAAGTTTACAAAGATAGAAGGAGATTTCTTTTCTCCATATTCTACTTCTGCTTCAGCTAAGGCCGTTTGACAATCAGTACACCAGTAAACTGGTTTTAAGCCTTTATAGATGTATCCTTTTTTTGCCATTTCACCAAAGACTTTTATTTGAGCTGCCTCATATTCAGGGGCTAGAGTTAGATATGGGTTATCCCAATCACCTCGTACGCCTAGCCTTTTAAATTGTTCTCTTTGAACATCAACATATTTTAAGGCGTAATCTCTACAATGATTACGAAACTCAACTACATCTATCTTACTTCTGTCAAGTCCTAAATTCTTAATAGCTTGTTGCTCAATTGGCAGACCATGAGTGTCCCAGCCAGGCACATATGGAGCATCATACCCTGACATTGAATAATACTTAACAATAAAGTCTTTAAGAATTTTGTTTAATGTAGTTCCTAAATGTATGCTGCCGTTTGCATAGGGAGGTCCATCATGTAATATGAACTTGGGCTTATTTTGATTTTTTTTCTGAACTTGTTCATATATTTTTTGCTCGTCCCAAAACTGTAAAAATTCAGCTTCCCTCTTTGGCAAATTAGCACGCATAGGAAAATCTGTTTTAGGTAAATTTAAAGATTCATCATATTTAGCCATATTTCACCAATCACCTCTGTTTATTTAATAAAGAAAAACCCCTCATCTTTAAGGACGAGAGATTCCCGCGGTACCACCTTATTAGGATTGAAAGTATTTTAGAATACCCTCTTTCTTATTCTTTGAATAACGGCAAGACTACCGTCCCTTTTTACTAATTTCAAAAGAGTTGTTCACAGGTGATCTTCAATAGTGTTCTTATCTGGCTCCCACCTGCCCAGAATCGCTGGAAAAACTATCACTATCTACTCTCCTGATCATTACATGTAACTATATTTATTTTTATAGACAATAATTTAATATTTGGAATAAATTATACCATATCTTCATTTTTAGTCAACTTTCTCTTGATTTGTCAGAACATCTGTAGCCTTAGCTTCATCATTATCTTGTGGTATGGAATAATCCCCTTTTACCATCCTATATTGAGTCTCTAGAAAGGTCAAAATTTTTAGTTTATAACTCTTGAATTGGTTAATTAGTTCCTGTAACTCTTCTTCTTTAATGTGAACCTTTTTTTGAGTTTCTTCAATAATTTTCTGTGATTTGAGTTCTGCTTCTTGAATAATTAAACCTGCCTCTTTTGTTGCATTTTCCTTTAAATCATTGGCTGTCTTTTGTGCAATTACAAGAGTAGCAGATAAATTATTCTCAATCGACTTATATTTACCAATATCATCTTCAATCTTTTTAAGCTCTTCCTTTATTACCTGGTTTTCCTTGTAAATCTTTTCATAATCAATAAGAACTTTATTCAAAAAACTATCTACTTCACTCTGTCCGTACCCTCTAAAAGCAACTTTAAACTCAGCATTTTGAATATCCAAAGGTGTAATCGCCATTTCCATCCCCCCATCAAACATAAATACCAATTTTTAAAGCTATTCTATCTTTTCTAGTTGTACCTAGGACTTCTAATACTTTAATTCGTCCTTTTCCTTGTACTGACAAAATGTCTCCTTCCTCAATCTGATAATCAATTCGAGTAATATGCTGCCAGTTCACTTTAACTTTCTCCTTCTTAATTAACTCAGCAGATTTGCCCCGTGCAACAAAGAAACCAGCACTCAATACTGCATCTAACCGCATTGAAATAACAGTAGCTCTAATTTCCTTAAATAATGATTTTGGTAATAATAAGTCCTCAATCTTTTTTTCTTCCCCAACTACAGGAATGGGGCCAATTGAAACAACATTAGCTACTACATAACTGGTTGTTTTACTATCCACTATAACCTGTACTTGATTATCGCCAATAAAAATATCTCCAAACTTGTCCCTTTTAATTCCGGATGCCAGTAAAGCCCCTAAAACATGCCTATGATTATTTTCAAAAAATTTGAAGTTTCCTTGAAAGGAAATAAGAGCAATAGAAAACTCTTTTTTATCAAAGCGGAGATCTGCTGGATAAATACCTATTTTCTTCCTTTCCGCTTCTTGATAACCACCCCATGAAAGAAATGCTACCTCTTGAATTCCTTTTAAAATATCAAAAGCTACTTTGACCGTATAAGGGTCTAAAAAGTTCGTAGGTTGTAGTTGTCCTTTTTTCAAACAAACTTCGGCCTTATCTAAAACATGATGCATTGCCCTTATTTGCTCATCATTTCTAATATGAGATAAAATACGTTTTCTATCTAAGTAGTTGAATTACAAAACCTTCAATCATTCTTATTAACAAAAGAGCTATAATAGGTGAAAAATCAATAGGCAATGATCCTCTGGGAATTAATCTTCTTATGGGTGCTAATACTGGTTCGGTAATTTCATAAATAAAATTCATAAGGGTATTGTTCGGGTTTCCTATGGGAATCCATGATAGAATCACCCTAGCAATAACAAGAAAGTATAAGACACGAAAAGCTATTAGTACAAATTCCACCATATTATAAAACACTCCTAACTTTCAATTGTTTTGTTCCAGGCTAGATATTCATTTTTTATGGATGCGTCTTTAACTTCATCAGTTAAGTTTAACATACTGAAGTTTTGAGGTAATATCATAAATATATTTGGGTTTATCTTTTGCATGGATCCAGAAATAGCATATGTAGTACCACTCAAAAAGTCTACAATTCTTTTCGCAAGCTCTTTATCAATTGATTCCATATTTACAATAACAGGTCTATAATTTCTTAAATGATCTGCTATACCCTGAACCTGCTCATAATCGACTGGACTAATATAGACTATTTTAACAGGTTTGTTTTGATGAATACTTATAATATTGTTATTTTTTTTACTGTTATCTAGCATGTCTACCATAGGGTCACCTGTAGAAGATTTAACTGGTTTATCCTCGGGTATCTCTTCTATTTCAAAACCTATCCAACTCAATAATTTATACCAGTACTTTTTCATATTATCCCCCTACATATTTCCAAATATTTCGGAACCAATGCGAATCATATTTGCCCCTTCTTCTAAAGCAATTTCATAGTCATTACTCATTCCCATTGAAAGATACTTCAATTCAATTCTAGGTATATGAAGTGCCTCAAGCTTATGTTTAAGATCTCTTAATCCTTCAAAAACAAAACGAGTATTATCAGGGTTAGCCTCAAAAGGTGCCATCGTCATCAAACCCTGAATATTAATCCGCTCCAATTTTGATAATTTCAACAAGAGGCCCTCTACATTTTTGGGCGAAACTCCAAATTTACTATTTTCCCCAGAAATATTTACCTGCACAAGGCAATTAAATGTATAATTAAAGAATTTTCCCTGTTTCTCTAACTCATTTGCTAAGCTTTCTCTATCTAAAGAATGGATCATTGATACCTTATTTATTAAGTATTTTACTTTATTGGATTGTAGATGCCCAATAAAGTGCCAGTTTACTTTTTCAGAAATAGACTCATATTTTTCTAACAGATTTTGAACTCTATTTTCACCGATATCCTCTGCTCCACAAGCAATTACCTGTCTTATAATATCTGCATCAACAGTTTTTGTAACTACTATTAATTTAATATGCTCTGGTGAATTTCCCCCTTTAACTGCACTTTTTTTTATTATTTCCTTAACATGTTCTAATCTCTCTAGTAAATTGTTCAAAAGAATCTCTCCCCAAATATTGAAAGATTATTAAAAAATTTCGTCAACAATAGCTAAATTCCTGCTTATTTTACAACACTTGCGGATTTATTACTATTGGATACAGATAATCATCGAACATAATCAAGCTTTTGTCAGGAAGTGTTTTTAAAACTTCCACAGGAACCCAATTATATGAATCACCTTTATGGATATAAATACCCGGTTCTTCATCTATAATTACTATAGCTTCCTTATCAATTAAGTAGCCCTCTTTAGTATCTATAATTAGCCTAAAATCAGCCTTTCTGATACTATAAAAATCTTCTTTGTTATTCAATATAACACCAAAACAAAATACATCTTTTCCAGCAAAGCCGATGTCTGATATATTAATCCTGTACTCACTATCCCCATTACTTAACGTTAATGGTGCGTCTTTTAATTCTAAAGGATCCCTTCCAATATCTAATATCTCGCTTTGTGGAAAATATAGAATAAAGTTTACATCAGAAAAAGGATTAATAATCTTAAATATTGGTGTACCTTCTTCCACTATTTGCCTATCTTTTTCCTGATCACTATACTGCCCAGAATTTATTTTTTTAACCTCTAGAAGATTGAGCTCACCCATAGGTTTTCCACTTAATACCTCTTCAAAACCATCTGGATAAAAACTTAAAACTCCTGCACTATTGGTAGTAACTGGTATGTAGTTTTGCTTTCCTTCCAATGTTTGTGCTGTGATTGTCGCTATCTGATGACTCACCCTAACCCTTTCTCCTTCCTGTAAATCTTCATATGAAATCTGACCTTTGTTAGGAGATTTGATAGTTCTTTCATCACGGATAAAAACAGCTTCAGCTAACAACTCTGTTGTAATGGCCTCTAACTCAGGATTTATTGTCTTCACAGTTTTGTTAGAGATTGCCGAAATACTAGTAATTATACATACTGTAAGACCCAAAATGAACAAGTAAATCCATCCCATTTTTTTCTTTGGTTTCCTTGGTTGATGAGGCATATGCAATACTTTTGACAATTAATCACCTTCTAAGGCCCATCACCGCAGCCATTCTACCTGTTCGACCATTATCCCTTCTATGGGAGAAAAAGTAGTCTTTACTGCAATGAGTGCATAATTTGCTTATATGAATATTTTGATCTATTATTCCAGCTTCTAGTAAGGATAACCTATTTGCTTCCCACAAATTTAAGAATCCCTTTTTGGATTTCTCTTTACTTATAATGGAATTGTAATCTGAATATGCTTTTTTGATTGGAAGGAGAACTCTTTCATCTACTTCATAACAACAAGGCCCAATAGATGGACCTATAACAGCAACACAATCTTTTGGATTAACTCGAAAACTTTTTTTCAGGCTACTAACTATATTTATCCCTATTTTCAACAATGTACCTTTCCATCCAGCATGGGCCATACCTATAGAATTGGTTTGGGGGTCATAGATATAGATTGGTACACAGTCCGCATAATATGTAGTCAACAAAATCCCTGGCTTATTAGTAATCATTCCGTCGGTTGAAGATAAACAATCTTCATAGGACGTCATTCCCCTGCCTTTATCAAGCTCATTGACTAAAACCACATTGTTCCCATGGATTTGATCTAAAGCAACTGCTTCTTCTAACGAAAAACCTAGAGAATTAATATATTTATTGCGATTTTCAATTACATAATCTTTATCATCGCCTACATGAAGCCCTAGGTTTAATGTATCATATGGATGAAGGCTTGTCCCACCTTTTCTAGTAGAAAACCCATGTGCTAGTTGATCAAATCTATTCAAAGGTTCAAATGTATAGTAAGCAAGGTCGCCTCTCTGTATTAGATGATTAATAAGTGACACCTCCTAGGCTTTATAATGAAATTATATATGTCACAGATGCTTACGTCAATTTCTTATATTTCTCATTCGAAAATTATAGTGCCGTACCTAATCAACTACTCCATTTTCTTCATGTCTTGGGTCTGTGAAATTGTGCACTTCTACTAGTATTACATCAATTCCAAGTTTTTTTATCCTGTCCCATGGTACTACTATATCTTCGTTTCTACCAAAAAATCTAAAAAAGCCACCTGTTCCAGGTAAAATGATTGACCTTATCCTTCCTCTCTCCAAATCAAGTTCTACGTCCTTTATTTCTCCAAGTCGTCTACCATCTACTATATTGATTACTTCTCGCATTCTCAGGTCAGAAATTCTCAACAAAACTCACACCCCCATACTAGCTGACTATTTGTCCACTTTAAACCAACAGTATTCTAAATGTAGAAATAGTGGCAAAGTGAAATATGTTTCTATACATATATATGCTTCTAGTAGCTGAAAATGTGTATGTAAGCAAAAAAAAATAGGGCATCTATCTCCCCTTATTTAAGTCTATCTTTTATTATCTCTAAAAGCTTAAATTTGATTTTAAATGTTTTATTTGCTTTTTTATTTACTTCATCAACTTCTGATACAGCCAATGTCTTGGGTTCCACAATACTGCTTGTTATATCAACAAAACATAGTGGTGGAAATAAAACGCACCACCAATTAGAGCCTTTGCCATCCCCAATTGTTATTCTTAGAGATTGATATGTACCAGCAGGCAGAATAAGATCACCATATGATCTTGTTGGGTAATCCGCACTACCCATTACTGCTAAAGTTGAATAATCATACCCCCGTTTTTCAATCTCTTTTTCTGCTATTTCCTCTAAATAGTCTAAATTATTAGCTATGAAATCCTTAGCCTCTTCTAATGTCGTAGCCCTTCCAAGCTCAGGTTCTATTTTTTCTAAAAGAATATTTCGTACCTTTAATTTTAATTCCTGATCTTCATCACTATCACTATTTGCAATAACATGAAACCTGATTAATTCTGAATACTTTTTAGCTTGTTTTTTATCCTCATGGAAATTCCATGAGATATTGAGTGCTGCCCCCACAATCAAAACCATTAGTAATAAATATATGATTCTCCTCAAATAAAACACCCCACTAAACTTCTTTGTTATTCACTTGCACGTATTTCCGCATATGATGTAGTGCTGCCTTTTCAAGCCTAGATACCTGTGCTTGAGAAATTCCAACCTCATCAGCTACTTCCATCTGAGTCTTACCATCAAAAAATCTAAGAGTCAGAATATGTTTCTCCCTGTTATTAAGCTTATTAAGAGCTTCTTTAACAGCAATTCTTTCCAACCAACTATTATCATTATTCTTTTCATCTCCTATTTGATCCATCACAAATATGGGATCCCCACCATCATGATAGATAGGTTCAAATAACGAGATGGGTTCTTGTATAGCGTCTAAAGCAAATATAATCTGCTCTCTGGGTACTTCAAGAGCCTGTGAAATTTCATTAATGGAAGGCTCCCTTGAATTCCTACTTACAAGGGAATCTCTTACCTGTAATGCTTTATAAGCAATGTCTCTTAATGATCTGCTTACCCTTATTGGATTATTGTCACGAAGATATCTCCTGATTTCCCCAATTATCATTGGTACTGCATATGTAGAAAACTTAACATTTTGACTTAAATCAAAATTGTCTATTGCCTTCATTAGACCAATGCATCCAACCTGAAATAGATCGTCTACATATTCTCCTCTGTTGGTAAACCTTTGGATAACACTTAGCACTAATCGTAGGTTTCCATTAACAAGTTTTTCTCTAGCTTCTTCATTACCGTTTTGGATTTCTATAAATAGTTCTCTCATTACTTTGTTTTTTAATACAGGTAATTTGGAAGTATTTACACCACAAATCTCAACCTTATTTGCGATCAATATATTTACCTCCCTTTTCAGAAGTCGGAATTCAGAAGTCAGAAGTCAGAATAACACCTTAAAAACCCTACTTCATACCCTTGTCTCCTGCTTCATGCCTCTTGAACAATGTACTTTCTTTCCTTTAAAATTATTGCCATGGGTATTAAGTTTTATACTGACACGGGCAAAATAAAAAAACAGCCACCTAAGTGACTGTTTGAAATATAGAGACAACATTATATAAAATAATACTCTTATTCTAGTTTCCGAAACTCTTTTCGCAAACGTTTAATTATTCTTTTTTCGAGTCTAGATATATATGACTGAGATATACCCAGAATGTCTGCCACTTCCTTTTGCGTCTTTTCTGTCCCATCCATCAATCCAAATCTAAATTCCATTATCTTTTTTTCCCTGGGGTTTAGTTTTTTCATAGCGGCATAGAGTAGTTTTCTATCAACCTCTTCTTCAATTGATCTATAAATAATATCATTTTCAGTTCCCAGAACATCTGATAATAATAATTCATTACCATCCCAGTCTATATTAAGAGGCTCATCAAAGGAAACCTCTGTTTTTGTCTTATTATTTCTTCTCAAATGCATCAATATCTCATTTTCAATGCATCTTGATGCATAGGTGGCAAGTTTTATCTTTTTCTTTGGATCAAAGGTATTGACTGCCTTAATTAAACCTATAGTCCCTATTGACACTAGGTCTTCAATTCCTACACCTGTATTTTCAAACTTTCTAGCAATATACACTACTAGACGCAGGTTACGTTCTATTAGAATACTCTTTACAGCTCTATCGCCTTCTTCAAGCTTATCTATTAAATACTTTTCCTCATCATTTGATAGGGGCGGGGGTAATGCTTCACTACTTCCCACATAATGTACTTCCGGGTGCAGTTTAAGTCTTATTAACAAATTTAGTAACTTTATTTTTATGTTCCAGCGAAGTTGTAAAAGTTTCTTCATTAACAAAATCCCCCCTATATGAATAAAGCTTATACTAATTTAAAAACTAAATATCCAGAGAATTTTGTAAGAGTTCTGGATGTAAGAGTCCATTATATATGCCCTTAGAAGATAGTCTATAGTTATAAATACCTACAATAATATCCTTAATCTTTATTGTCTTATCATTATGTACAATAATGATTGAATCTGGTCTAATGCCTACAAGCATTCCCTTTTGCTCTCCTATTGAATTAAAGGGTATGACCCGTAGTCTAGATATCAGGTTTGTCTCTGAAAGACAAGTTATTGTTGAATTAATATCAAAATCCTTATTTTCCTCCAATTCTTTGTATATGACTTCAGGAATTATACTTTTCAAAGCTTCTAATTCAGCTATCATCACGGGCTTACTTGTAATCGGATCTGTTAACTGATTACCTGTATCAACTAAGGTTTTTAGAGCTATTCTTTGATCTCCAATACAAATAATTACTGGAACATATAAAATGTTTTTGAGAAAGTTCTGTCTGATAAATCTTGTTCCGTACCTACCAACAACCAATGCAGCCACCATTGCCGCAAGTAACCAATTATATCCCAATGGTTCTATAATTGAAAACTTACCTGTTAATACAGCCTGTATGGTATGGTCCGTATTTGCTAGATATACTGTAGCTAACATAGCACCACCTGCAGCAAATACAATAAAATAAAAATAGGCTAGTGCCTGCATCATTTTCCGAAGGCTCAATGGATAAAAAGCTATGTAAATCATTACTATAGAAAAAAGTAATTTTATTAAAAGCGAAGAAAAAGAAGTATGCAATGCGGGAAAATAGACAGTTACTGAATACAAGGCACCAGTAAGGGCAGCTAAGATAATTCTTTTAAATGAGGTACTAAACCCTGTAAACCTAGCTGTTGCCCAAATCAAAACAAAATCCATGGTAAGATTTACAAGAAATAGAACATCTAAATATAGGATGTTTTCCTCAAACACTAGAGCCACCTCAAAGGGAATACTCCATATAAATATATTAAATGCAGTACGAGTCTATGACTTCTAAAACAATTATACAGAAGACTTCAGAAGAACTTTGTCACTTATTGCGAATTCTTTAAAGTAGTTTTAATAACAAAAGAACGGTCACCTAAAACCGTTCTCCTCATTAATATCTTGCTATTGAATTTATTACATCATTAAATTTTTTGCCTGAACGAGTCTACTTTCTTCTTAAAAATGCAGGAATATCAAGATCGTCCCCTGTAAAAGGTTTCATCTCTATTTCTTTAGTAAAACTCTCTTTAGGACTTCGTCTCTCATCAAAACCAGTAGCTATTACTGTTACCCTTAACTCATCTTCTAATCTCTCATCCACAACTGCTCCAAAAATTATATTTGCTTCTGGATCTGCTGCAGACGAAATTATTTCAGCCACCTCATTAACTTCAAATAAGCCAAGGTTATTGCCTCCTGTGATATTTAACAATACACCCTTTGCACCCTCTATTGAAGTTTCCAATAGTGGACTTGAAATTGCCATATTAGCGGCTTCAGCAGCACGTTTATCACCACTAGCACGTCCAATACCCATTAGAGCAGACCCTGTGTCCATCATAATTGTTTTAACATCAGCGAAATCTAAATTAATTAATCCAGGTACTGCAATTAAATCTGATATACCCTGAACACCTTGCCTTAATATATCGTCTGCTATTTTGAAAGCATCTGAAATTGAAGTATTCTTATCAGCAACTTGTAGTAACCTGTCATTTGGAATTATTATGAGTGTATCTACCTTCTCTTTTAATTCTTCAATACCTATCTCTGCTTGTCCTGCTCTTTTCTTGCCCTCAAATGTAAATGGCCTGGTTACTACTCCTACAGTTAAAGCACCCTGTTCTTTAGCTACCTCTGCAACAATTGGAGCTGCCCCTGTTCCTGTTCCTCCACCCATACCTGCCGTAACAAATACCATATCCGCTCCTTGGAGGCTTTTTACTATTTCATCTCGTGTTTCCTCAGCTGCTTTTTTACCAATTTCTGGATTAGCACCGGCACCTAAGCCTTTTGTAAGCTTATTTCCAATTTGAATCTTCATTTGTGCTTGACTAAGACTTAAGCACTGAGCATCTGTATTTACACAAATAAAGTCGACTCCTTGTAGATTGGCTGATATCATACGATTAACAGCATTATTACCTCCGCCACCTACTCCAATAACCTTAATCTTTGCAAATGGGTTAAATTCTTGTTGTTCTAGTTCTAACATGTAGTATCCTCCCTCTAAAATAAGTCTTTAAACCAGCTTTTAATACTATTAAAATAACTTTTAAAGCTGTTATCGTTATCTACTGCAACTTCCTCTGAAACCATCCTACGTGAAGCATATATTACCAGGCCGATAGCTGTTGCATATTTGGGGTTGTTTACCATATCTATCATACCGCCAATATTACATGGATAACCTATCCTAACAGGCATATCTAATTGTTCAGCGGCGAGTTCAGCAATTCCATCCAATAAGCAACCTCCACCAGTAAAAATTAGCCCTGCTGGAATAACACCCTTAAAACCGGATGATTTTATCTCTTGCTTTATCATATGAAATATTTCCTGCATCCTAGGTTCAATAATACTAGCTAAGGCCTTTTTTGAAACTTTCCTGTTTTCATGCCCACCTAAATTGGATATAGCAACATATTCTTCATCTGGCATCAGATTACTAAGAACACAGCCATGTTCCATTTTAATCTTTTCAGCTTGGTTCAAAGGGATCCTTAAGCCTACAGCCAAGTCACTAGTTACATGGTAAGCACCGACTGGCAGTACAGACGCAAACCATAAACCATCTTCATCAAAGAGAGAAATCTCTGTGGTTCCACCACCAATATCCACAACCACAGATGCTAAATCTCTTTCTACAGGTTGCAATACCGCTTCAGATGCTGCTAACGGATTTAATACAAAACCGTCTACATGCAGATCTGCCCTTGAAACCGCTTTGCCAAGATTTTGGATAGATGCATTTGCCCCTATAATAATACTAACCTCTGCTTCAAGTCTTGACCCTACCATTCCTACAGGATCTAACACCCCATCATACCCATCAACCACATATTGTCTAGGAATCACATGTATGATTTCCTTATCAATGGGTAGGTTTATTACTTTAGATGCTGATATTACCCTTTCTACATCTGCTACAGAGATTTCACCATCCCTATTGCCAACAGCCACTACACCTTTGTTATTAACAGAATATATGTGAGAACCAGTCACTCCTACATATACTGATAGAATTTTTTGGCCGCTCATTCTCTCGGCAGATGTAACTGCCTGAACAATAGAACGTGCCACTCCATCAATATCTACTATGATGCCTTTACGCAAGCCATTTGATGGACATTCACCAAACCCTGTGACTTTAATCTCACCTAATTCAGTTATTTCTCCTACAACTGCTGTAACTTTTGTACTTCCAACGTCTAATCCTACTACTATTCTATTTTGGGGCAAGTTTTGCACCTCCCTGGAAGAACATCTATATCTTTAAAAAAATTTCCACAACATATTGCAAATACCTTTTTTTACAAAAAACAATTTTTTATTTTTTCAAAATAAGTCTTCTAACTATGGCAAGGTTTTCAAACAAACGAACCCCAAAAGCAAATACTGCAGCTAAATAAAGATCGACTCCTATCTGCTCGCCAATATAAGCTAAGGCACCAGCAAAAAACGTATTGGCTACAAATCCCGTAACAAAAATTGCATTATCATATTTACCCTCTAAATTTGCCCTTAGTCCTCCAATCACAGAATCAAAAGCAGCCAGTAAGGCCACAGACATATACTTAGCAAACCCAATGGGTACAGCAAATGGAAGCTGTAAACCTAGCATTATTCCTATCAACAGGCCAACTAAAGGGAACCACATTTGCAAACATCCTTTACTTATATTTGATTACTGGCAAACCTGCAAAGCTTATATCAATATATTCCAATTGGTAGTGGTTTCCTTCCTCCAACTGTTTTGTATAAAGCTTTTCAAAAACGGCTATCTTTTCATCAAGGTTTTTTGAATTACCTACTTTAACCATAATACCTTCGTTTGTGAACAACCAAATATCATTTTCTCCTGAGGAAACGTTTATCTCATTGAAATAAATACCATGCTCTTCCCATATTTGGTCTGCAATTTCAAGAGCAGCATCCAGAACCCGATTCTCTATCTCTTGTCCATAACGTAAATTTTCCTCAAGACTTAGACCAGTTATAAGGGGAAGATCAATAAACTCTCTTATAGATTCCACATCCTGCATGTAAAATCCTTTGCCATCCACTAAAATAAATTTTTCTTGTGCAACAACAATTGAGGACGGTTCTCTCTCTTTTACATGAATATATAAAGTACCCGGAAGACGTTTTTCAACTTTCACTTCCTGGATCATTGGTAATATTTCTAATCGCCTTATGATGCGTTTCTCATCAATATAAAACAGATTATTCCCTAAGGGCACGTCTGCATTTTGTAAAATGTGCTCATTATCTAGGATCCTATTCCCGTCTACAAATATATCCTTGCAATCAAAATAACTTGATTGTATAAATAAGTACATAAATAGCGCAAATAAAAGACAAAGTAAGGTAGTCTGCATAACCCTTGACTTCTTGGTATGTAAAACTCGGTATGCTTTTGAGGGCATTTTGGTTATCTCCTTAAATAACAATTATAGTAAGATTTTTTATCACTATTATATCAGACAACTACTGCCAGTCCAATATAACATTAAAAAAAGCAGCCACTTAGCTGCTAAGAGAGTTGTTGACTCTTATTATTTTGGCGCCTAGATCGTTGTACTTTCTTTCAAAGTTCTCATAGCCTCTGTCCAAATAATGAATATTTTCTATAACTGTAGCTTCTTCTGAGACGAGACCTGCCAAGACTAATGCTCCTGCAGCTCTTAAGTCTGTGGCCTCTACAAAAGCACCAGTTAATTTTTTAACTCCCTTAACAATTGCAATTCTACCTTCAACTTTTATTTCTGCACCAAGCCTTCTAAATTCATCAACATGTTTAAACCTATTTTCAAAAATGTTTTCTACTATTACTGAAGTGCCCTGACCAAGCATTAGGAGCACCATCATTTGAGGTTGTAAGTCTGTAGGAAAACCTGGATAAGGTAATGTTCTAATATCTAATGGTTTTAACTCTTTATTTCCCCTTACCCTTATTTGGTAGTCTCCTTCATCTATTTGACACCCCGCATCTCTAAGTTTACTAGTAAGAGGAACTAAATGTTCAGCTATCACATTTTCAATCACAACATCTCCACCTGTTGCAGCTGCAGCTATCATATGTGTACCTGCTTCAATTCTGTCAGGAATAAGGTAATGTTCTACTGAGCCAAGCTTCTTAACTCCAGTTATTTTTATAGTGTCTGTTCCTGCTCCACGTATTTTTGCCCCCATAAAGTTTAAAAAATTTTGTAAGTCCACAACCTCAGGTTCTCTAGCACAATTTTTTATTATTGTTTCTCCTGGTATTAAACATGCTGCCATCATTAGGTTCTGAGTGGCACCTACACTTGGAAAGTCTAGGTAAATACTTTCTCCTTTTAAATTTGAGCCGTTGGCTTCGATAAAACCATGTTTTTCCTTAATAATTGCGTTTAATTTTTCAAACCCTTTCAGATGCAAATCTATTGGTCTTGAGCCAATATTACATCCACCTGGATAAGCTACTCTTATAGAACCGAACTTGCCTAACATAGGTCCCATAAATAAGCTAGAAGCACGTATTTTTCTCACAAGCGTTTCAGATAATTCTTGGGGCTGTACGTTGGAGGTATCTATAATATGTACCTTGCCTTCTCTCTTTAGGTTTGCACCCAAAATCTCTAACATTTTAAGCATTTCCTGCACATCTGAAATATCTGGGACATCATGTAGTATTACTTCCTTGCTGGATAAAAGACTCGCAGCCATTATTGGTAAAACTGCGTTTTTTGACCCACTAACCTTTATTGTTCCGGAAAGTTCTTTACCCCCCATTACAACAAACTTATCTTTTTTCACAGATCCACCCCCTGTCAACTCTATCCTAAAATACTAATCTCCGGTTCTAGGTGAATTCCATAGAAATTTTCTACACAATGAACAGCTTTATCCATCAGGTTGAGAATATCCTCAGCAGTTGCACTTCCAGTATTGACTATAAAATTTGCATGTTTATCTGAAATCTTTGCTCCACCCATATTAAATCCTTTTAAACCAACAGATTCAATAAGGTAACCAGCTGCATAACCCTCTGGATTCTTAAAAACACTTCCTGCATTGGGTAGCCTTAATGGCTGTTTCTCAATTCGGTTCTGCTGATGAAATGTCATTAAATTTTTTATTTTAACAGCATCACCTTGAGCTAGTTTAAGGTTGCCACCGACTATCACCTGAGCACCTTTTTTAAAACTACTTTCGCGATAATTAAAATTCATTTGCTCCCTTGATAGAACCTTGACCTCACCTTCCATATTAACTATTTTGACTTCTTTTATAACATCTCCTAATGATTTACCCCATGCTCCAGCATTCATCAAGATAGCACCACCAAAAGACGCTGGAATTCCTACAGAAAACTCAAGTCCAGTAAGGCTATTTTGCATTGCATATTTTGCAAGTTGTGGCATTGTATTTCCAGCCTCTGCACTTATAATTGTTCCTTGAACGGATATCCTTTCAAGCTTAGCTGTATTGATAACTATCCCTTTGATACCACTATCTTTTACCAGCACATTAGATCCATTTCCCAAGACGATAACTGGTACATTATTCTTCTTTGCAATTTTTATCACACCCACTACCTTCTCCACGCTACTTGGAAATACTAGGTATTGAGCGGGGCCACCAACTCTCCATGTAGTCCATTTACTTAAAGGTTCGTTAGCAAGTACTTCTTTACCTGAATTTAGAATTTCTTTTAATTGCGCAAATACAGTATCATTGATCTCCACTTTCATTCCCCCAAGTTGTTTACAAGTTCTTTACCCTTTTTCCATATATCCCCAGCCCCTAATGTCAATATTAAATCCCCAGACTTAGTTTTTTTTCGCAAATAATCACTTAACTTATTATATTCCTTGTATACTACTTGCTTATTAGGAAAGCTCTTCTTTGCTTCCAGATAAATTAATTCACCACTAATACCTGGAATAGCTTTTTCTCCTGCTGCATAAATATCAGTAATAATTACTAAATCTGCATCAGAAAATGAATTACCAAATTCTTGATAAAGTTGTTTTGTCCTTGAATAACGATGGGGTTGAAATACTACCACAACCCTTCCTTCATGACTCTGTCGAGCAGCTTCTAAAGTAGCCTTAATTTCAGTAGGATGATGTGCATAATCATCTACAACCTTAACGTTGTTTTGATCTCCCAATAATTGAAAACGTCTCTCAACTCCCCTGAATTGTTTTAATACTAGACTAGCTTCTTCAAAACTAATACCAACCTCCATGGCCACTCCTAATGCTCCCATTGCATTGATTATATTATGCTTACCTGCAACAGTAAGTTCCAAACTACCAAGAAATTTATTTTCGTAGTATATGTCAGAGATGCTTCCTGTTGCCTTAAAAACTATATTTTTTGCAACATAAGAATCATTTTCTTGTAGACCATAATATTTTATATTTCTGCCTTTTGGCACTTTGATTCTTTTAACAATTTCATTATCTATTCCAAGAAATATTGTGCCTCCCTCAGGAACTTGATTAATAAATTGTTGAAAAGAACTAATTATATTTTCCATACTACCATAGTGATCCAAATGATCATCCTCTATATTAGTCACTAGGGCAATTTCAGGAAAGAGCTCTAAAAATGACCCGTCACTTTCATCTGCTTCGGCTACAAGGTATTCTCCATAACCTAACTTAGCATTTGAGCATAAGTTGAATACCTCACCACCAACTACAATAGTAGGATCATACCCAGCATCTTCAAGTACCAGAGCGATCATTGAACTTGTAGTTGTTTTCCCGTGAGCTCCCGCTACAGCAATGCCCCTTTGAAGTTTCATTAATTCTCCAAGAAGTTTTCCTCTTTTGATGATTCTTATATTTCTATCTTTAGATCTGCGAATTTCAGGGTTGGTCTCAGGTATAGCAGTAGAAACCACAACCAAATCACAAATATCAGGTACATTATCTTCCTGGTGGCCTATTTTTATTTGGGCGCCCATTTGGGTAAGCCGCTCTACATATTTTGAGTTAGATAAATCTGAGCCACTAACTTTTGTTCCAGTTTGAATTAGTATTTTTGCCAGGCCACTCATGCCTGCGCCACCAATACCAATAAAGTGTACATAATTTATTTCTTTCAAAGCTACCACTCCTTTTGTCCCGAGAAGCAAAGTAACATAACTTACAAACCATACTATGCAGACTAAGATACTTTTGTTACACAAAGTAAATTTTTAATTATAGCTTGTCTAACTAAAAAGCAATTTTCAAGCTAGCTCAGGATAGTAAATTATAAGGTACTACTTCAGTAAACACTTCAAGTATTTTCTTTAATGCGTGAGGTTCTCCAAGCTCCTGGGAAGCCTTTTTCATAGAAAGTAATCTCTTTTCATTCAATAATAGATTATCTAATTCCTTTAAAAGATTATTTGATGTTAAATCATGATCTTTTATTAATATTGCTGCACCATTTTTAACGAGGGATCTTGCATTATGTTCTTGATGGTTTTCAGTTGCCCATGGATATGGCACCAATATGGCGGGTATCCCTAAGGCTGTGATTTCCGCTAGAAATGTAGCTCCTGCTCTCCCTATTACTAGGTCAGCAATACCTATAGCATCTTCCATATTATGTATATAAGGCTTAATGGTAATATTACCCATATCTTCAAGATTTATTCCTTGTTTTTTAATAGTTTCAGTTGTTTCAAGATAACTTGCTTCACCTGTAATGAATATGAATTGAGTATTTTTGATTTTAATCAGTTCAGCCATTGATTTGGCAATTGCATTGTTAATACTCCATGCTCCTCGGCTTCCACCTGTAATTAAAACAGTTTTCATTCTTGGGTCAAGTCCCAACCTTTTATAGCTGCCTTTTTTCGAAACCTTTAGTATCTCCGAACGTATAGGTAGGCCGGTTAATCTAAGTTTGGACTTATCTTTAAAATACTGTTTACTATCTTTAAATGTCAAGCAAATACGCTTAGCTCTTCGAGCTAATAACTTATTTGTAATACCAGGATATGAGTTTTGTTCATGTAGCATGAGTGGTACACCCATTTGAGAACCTACCCACGCTACTGGACCTGCAACATATCCTCCTGTTGATACTATGGCGTCAGGTTTAAACTCTGAAATAATTTTAAAGGATTGCCCCAGCCCTTTAAGGAATTTAAAACCACTTTTAAGCGATTGAAAATTAATCTTTCTGGGTAACCCTTCAACTGTGATGAACCGAAAATTTATACCTGTTTTTGGGAGAATCCCTGCTTCTAAGCCTTTACTTGTACCAACATATAATATGTCACAACCTACGTAGGTTTCCTGTAAACCTTTTGCAATTGCTAGGGCAGGATAGATATGTCCCCCTGTCCCACCACCTGTTATTATTACATTCATAAACAACACCCGCCTAAGTGCTTTTTGTATATCTAGATATCCCTAGTAAAATACCAACCCCTGCCATGGTAAATACTAGGCTAGAACCTCCATAACTAATAAATGGCAAGGTAATACCTGTAACTGGTAAAGAACCTGTTACAACGCCAATATTCATTAATGCTTGAAATGATATCATTATTGTAATGCCTGCTGCTACAAGGCTTGTAAAGTTATCAGGTGCTGAAACAGCGATTTTAAAGCCCCTCCATACAAATATTACAAATAGAATTAAGATAAAAGCGGCACCTATAAAGCCTAGCTCTTCACCAAGTACTGCATATATAAAATCTGTATGCCTTTCTGGTATATAAAGCAACTTTTGTCTTCCATTACCCAACCCCATTCCCAACAGTCCTCCTGAACCAAGTGCCAAAAGAGATTGTATAGTTTGAAAACCTGCACCAATGGGATCTTCATATGGATTAATGAATGCCATGATTCTTCGTAACCTATATGGTTCCGCAATAATTGCTACCGCAATAGCTACTAGGCCGCTAGAAGCTAACATAGTTAGATGTAATGGTTTTGCACCTGCTACCACTAATAATAAATAGATTGTACCAGCAACTGCAACTGCAGTACCCAAATCTGGTTGAGCTAGAATTAATGCACAAACAATACCCAATATAACCAATTGGGGTAATAAGCCTCTCCCAAAATTTTTTAAATTCTTTTGGTTTAGGCTTAAACTCTTTGCCATAAATAGTACCATAGCTAGTTTAACAATTTCTGACGGTTGAAAAATAAATCCACCGAGACCAATCCATCGACCTGCTCCACCACTTACCTTCCCAATTAAAAGCGTCAGGACCAGTAAAGACATTGTACCAAGCAGGATAGGAGCTGCAAATTTATAAAGGACTTTATAATGGATATTCATTGCAAAAATAAGAGCAACAACACCTATCGAAGCGTTAAATAATTGCCTTCTTAAGTAAAAATACATATCCCCATGGCTTATATCAGATGAATAGGCACTAGAACTGAATACCATGATAATACCTATACTTATTAAGATCATAGTAACAAAAAAAATTGTAAAGTCCGGGGAATGCCTGTTTTTATCTAACATATCTTTTCACCCCATCACTTTTTTTACTAACTTCCGGAAGTGGTCTCCTCTTTCTTCATAGTTACTGTACATATCCCAGCTAGCACACGCAGGAGATAACAGCACAATACCACCTTTTGAAGAAATGTTCTTACTAAGTTCCACAGCCTCAGCTAAATTGTTTACCTGATAGCACTCACTAATGCCTGCATCAGTAGCAGCTTCCTTAATCTTTACTGCTGTTTCTCCAAACACAACTATTTTACAACTTAAACCAGCCGCTATTTTGGCAAGGTCATTAAAAGAGCTTCCCTTATCCATTCCACCAGCAATTAACACAATTTTTTTATCCATATAGGCTTCTACTGCCTTTATTGTGGCTTCAGGATTAGTTCCTTTAGAATCATTTATATATGTAATACCATCTACTTCTCCCACTGGTTCTAATCTATGTGGAACCCCCGGAAACGTTTGTAAGCTCTCCTGTAATCCTTTTCGATTGACATTACATATCAGCGCAACGGCAATAGCAGCCATAGAGTTTTCTAAATTATGCGAACCTTTAATCTTAACTTGCTCCCAGTCTATAATCTTTTCTGTTTTACCCTGCCAGTTAGCAATAATTGTTCCTTGATCTAAAAAAATACCTTTTTCTAATTTATGTTTTTTACTAAAAAATATTACCTGACATTTTATCTTGGAGGCAAAGCTCCTTGTCAGTTGATCATCATAGTTTAAAATAGCATAATCATCTTTATCTTGATTAATAAAAATATTACCCTTAGCAGCTATATATTTTCCCATTGTTTTATGTCTATCCAAATGGTCAGGAGTTATATTTAAAAGTACTGCAATTTTAGGACAAAACTGATGTACAGTTTCCAATTGGAAGCTACTCACTTCAACAACTAAATATGTATTATCATCTGCATAAGTCACTTCTTGAACCAAGGGTATTCCGATATTTCCTGCCACCTTTACTTTTTGTCCAGTTTTAGATAAAATATCCCCGATTAGAGCAGTCGTAGTAGTCTTCCCATTTGTACCCGTAACAGCGATAATAGGAGATTTTGTCATTATAGATGCCAGCTCTAGCTCACTCCATACAGGTAACCCTTTACCAAAAGCTGTAGTTATAGGAGCTGCAGTTAATGGTACACCTGGGCTTGTAACAACTAAATCAAACTTATCAGTACTTATTTCAGGCTCAGATCCTCCCAAATAATAGTCAATATTTAATCCTGAAAGGGTTTTTAATTCCTTCACTAGTTTTTCTAGTGGTTTCTGATCATATATGGAAACAATTGCTCTCTGTTCTTTCAAAATCTTAGCAGCAGCAATACCACTTCGCGCCATACCAATTATTAAAACTTTCTTTTCCTTGAAATCCATTAACATTACCCCTTACATCATATACTTAAATAACGCAATACCTGCAAAAGCAAATACTATAGACACTAGATAAAATACTAATACAATTTTTCTTTCTCCCCAACCCTTTAATTCAAAGTGGTGGTGTAAAGGACTCATTAAGAATAACCTTTTTCCAATAGTCTGGAATGCTATAACTTGAATTATTACTGATAATGTTTCTATAACAAATATTATTCCTATAAATACTAGTAGAACTTCTGTTTTAGATAAAACAGCTAGAGTAGCTATTGCAGCTCCAAGGGCTAGTGATCCCGTATCTCCCATGAAAACCTTTGCAGGATTGAAGTTAAAAACCAAAAAACCCATACAACCTCCTGCAAGAGTAGCTGCAAACATTGCTAATTCTTGATTGTCTAGCATAATACTAATCATCAAAAAGCCTAAAGCTGCTACTGCTGTAATCCCGGTAGCAAGGCCATCAAGTCCATCAGTAAGATTCACAGCATTAGTTGTGCCTACTACAACTATAATAACAAATGGAAGATAAAGCCACCCAAAGAATACATAGCCTAAAAATGGAATCCAAACTTCGGTCCCTCTATCTAAAAATACAACAGCTATAAATGCTAAAATAAGACTTAATAAAACCTGTCCTGCCAATTTCCATCTTGCCTTTAAACCAAGAGATCTCCTTAAGACTACTTTTATATAATCATCAGTAAACCCTATTAGACCAAAACCAAGTGTCATTAATAATAATAAGGCAGTATCAAGACTAGGAGATGATATAAAAAGTGTAACAATAATTACTGGCAATAAGAAAATCAGTCCACCCATGGTCGGTGTTCCGGCTTTCCCAAAATGTCTTTTTGGTCCATCGGAACGTATTGTTTGACCCACTTTTAGACTACGCAAAACAGGTATAATTAACGGTGCCAAGATTACTGTACTAATGGCAGTAACAGCAAATGTTATCAAATAGACCATACTTTATGTGTCCCCCTAAACAAGTTCTTTAACAATTTCTTCGATTTTAGTAGCTCTAGAGCCCTTAAATAGAATAGTATCTCCCTTTGTAATAATTTTTTTCAGGTGATCAGTTGCTTCCCTGTTGTTTGTAAAAATAAAGACTTTGTCTTCAAGCATCCCACTTTTTAGAGCTCCTTGAGCAATCATCTTTGCAAGTTCTCCTACTGTTACTAAGATGTCAATGCCCTTGGCATGAACCTGCTTACCGACTGTATGATGACCCTCTTCTTCATACTTACCTAATTCGTACATATCACCTAAGACAGCTATTTTTCTGTGATTTTTTACTGTGGACAAAATATCTAAACTTGCAACCATAGATACTGGATTTGCATTATATGTATCGTTTATAAGTATAATATTCTTTTCTAGAATAATTTTCTCTAACCTTTTTTCTGATAAAATTGAATTTTTGAGTCCTTCACTAATACTCTTTAAATTAAGACCCAGTTCATAAGCAACTCCTGCAGCAGCTAGTGAGTTTAAAATATTATGTCGTCCAGGAATGGGCAATGTAATATCAATGCTCTCATTATAAATCTCCAGCTGGAACAGACTCTTGTCAAAATACATTTCTATATTTTTTGCTTTGTATTTATGCTTGCTTTCAAATCCATAAAAGTTAACATCTGCCTCTGTCCAACCTTCCATCTGCCTACACCAATAATCTTCTCCATTTAAAATTACTTTTCCGTCTTTATGAATATTTTTTACAAGTTCACTCTTTGCAATTGCTATATTCTCTATTTTTCCAAGGAGTTCAAGATGTACAGGAGCAACATTTGTAACAACCCCTATCGTAGGCTGAGCAATACGAGCTAGCTCATCAATTTGCCCTAATCCTCGCATCCCCATTTCTACTACAACTGCTTGTGTATCTTTATCAATATTAAGAAGGGTCAGAGGAAGTCCTATTTCATTGTTAAAGTTACCCTTACTTTTCACAACATTTAGCTTTTGCTGAAGAATAGTAGCTATTAGATCCTTTGTACTAGTCTTTCCATTGCTTCCAGTTACTGCTATGACCGGAATATTAAACTTTTTCCTATGGTGCTTAGATAAATCCTGAAGTGCTTTTAATGTATCCTCCACAATTATAACGGGCATCGTAAAAGTTGGTTTAGATTTTGCCCACCAATTTTCATTTACGATAACAGCAACAGCGCCCTTTTCTTGTGCTACATTTATGAATTCATGTCCATTAAACTTTTCACCAATCAGGGGGATAAATAAGTCCCCCTTTTGTATGGATCTTGTATCTGTTGAAACTTTTTGTATAGTAATCTCAGTTTGACTACTTAACTCCCCATGGACTGCATGTGCTATTTCTTGAAGCTTCATTATTCCACCAACTTCACCAGAAATTCTTTTGCAATTTCTTTGTCATCAAATGGATATGTTTTCCCTTTAACTTCCTGATATGTTTCATGCCCTTTGCCGGCAATCAGTATTAAGTCATCCTTTTGAGCCATTTGAATTGCCTTACCTATTGCTTGCTTCCTATCAACTACTACTTCATATGGAACTGATAGCTTATCTAAGCCTGGTAGTATATCTGTAATTATCGCTACGGGCTCCTCATTTCTAGGATTATCTGATGTTACTATGCTATAAGTGCTATACTTAGCAACAGCTTCTCCCATCAACGGTCTCTTTGTCCTATCCCTGTCACCACCACAGCCAAATACTGTTATTATACGCCCTTTGACAAAATTTTGTGCAGAAGTTAAAACATTAATCAAGCTATCAGGTGTATGGGCATAGTCCACAATAACGGTAAAATTTTGATTTGCATCAACCCTTTCAAAACGTCCAGGAACTCCCATAACAGCCTCTAGCTTATCCTTTATGACGTCTGGCTCAATTCCTTCAAGGTAGCCAACCACAAATGCAGCTAAGGAATTGTATACATTAAATAAGCCAGTCATTTTCAGTTTAAGACTAACACTACCCTTAGGAAACACTAGATCATAAGACACCCCATGCCCCTGAACATTAATGTTTTTTGCTCTGAAGTCACAATCCTCATTAATACCATATGTATACACAGGAACACGTGCCTTGTTTCTAAAATACTCATAATAATTGTCATCTCTATTTATTACTGCATATTGGGGTCTTCTTTTTTTATAGTTGCCTATCATTTCAAAAAGGGCACCCTTTGATTCTTTGTAAGCATCAAGGCTTTCATGAAAATCCAGATGGTCTTGTGAAAGGTTTGTATATACTCCCACATCAAAGGAGCTTCCATGTACCCTCTTTAAGTCCAATGCATGAGAGGATACCTCCATAACACCATATGAAGCATTTTCTTTAAGCATCTGCGAAAACATATATTGCAAATCTACTGCTTCAGGAGTTGTTCTACTAGCCGGGAGAGTTTGGTCACCAATCATATTACCAATGGTACCGATTATTCCTACCCTGTGACTTGCTTCAAGAATTGATTTAATAAGATAGGTTGTAGTAGTCTTGCCATTTGTTCCAGTAACCCCAATTAAGCCAAATTTATTTGATGGATAATCATAAAAGAGGGTTGCCATTAACGACATGGCATCCCTAGCATTCTTGACCTTTATTTGAGGTACATTTAAACCTTCTAAATATCTTTCCACCACAAGTGCTGCTGCCCCACATTTAACAGCCTTATCAGCATATAAATGTCCATCTGTCTTGAACCCGGGAACACAGAAAAATAGATCTCCTGTTATAACCTGCCGAGAATCATATTTTAGACCATGTATTTCTATTTCATCTATAGGTTTAGATGTTTCGTAGAAGTTTAATGGTTTTAATATATCATGCAAATTCACTAAAATCATCCCCCTATAACTTTCTATATTACTAAATTAACCCAAAAGTAAATATTTTAACCTATTACAGTTACTCCTGAAAAATCACATTAACTTCACTTCCTGGTTCTAAATTTGAATTTGGTTTTGGATTCTGCTCAATTGCCGACCCACTACCTTCCGGGACCAATTTAAGTCCCATAGCTTCTAGAACATTAGCTGCCTGGTATACTCGATAGCCAGATATGTCGGGCACTTTTAGCATTTCCGTCGCTTCGCCTTCTTCTAATTGGAGGATTATAGTAGTCCCTGGTGTTACCTTGGCCATGGCTGCAGGATTTTGATCCTTTATTATTGTTCCATTACCTCTAAAATCAGCTATTAATCCAAGACTTCTTAAAGCTTGCTCTGCCTTATCAATACTTAATCCTGTCAAGTCTGGCAAAGAAATCTGTTGATTCTCAGTTTGTTCCTTTTCATCGGGGTTGTATTGAGGGGCAACACCTAAATAGTGCAAACTGTCTTCCACTACCCTTTTAAAAATTGGAGCAGCTACAGTACCCCCATAATATGGATAACCTTGAGGTTCATCAATTACAACTAAAGCAACTAGTTTGGGATCATCTACAGGAGCCACTCCAAGAAAGGATGCGACATATCTCCCCTGTAAATAACCACCTGCTCCTGCTTTTTGAGCTGTACCAGTTTTTCCGCCCACTCGGTATCCTTCAATATATCCATTTCTCCCAGTACCTTCGCTAACAACCTCTTCAAGGATTCCTAAGGTTTCTTGGGCTGTTTCCTTTGATATTACCTGTTTAACAACTTCCGGCTCTATAGCTTTAACAAGGTTTCCGTCTTTATCTCTAATTTCTCGTACAAGATGAGGTTTTAATAAAGTACCATTATTAGCAATGGCCGACATAGCTGATGCTAACTGAACTGGAGTAACAGCTATACCCTGGCCAATAGAAATAGTAGCTATATTTACCTGCTTAAGGTTCTCTTCTTGTATCATAATGCCACTAGCTTCACCAGGCAAATCAAGTCCAGTTATACTGCCAAAACCAAAATCTCTTATATAATTATAAAAATTACCTTTCTGCTTATCCTCTAATCTTAGTCCTAAAGTAATAAATGTAGGGTTACAAGAATTCTGAACGCCTACTGAAAAAGTCTGGCTTCCGTGGGGATTATAATACCGCCAGCACTTAATGGTTTCACCACCAACCCTAATTGATCCTGTACAAACAAATTTTTCATTTTCCCCAACCAGCCCTTCCTCTAAGACAGCTGAGGTTGTAACCACCTTGAAAGTAGATCCTGGTTCATAGCTGTTGGATACGGCAATATTTCTCCAGTTTTCCTGTGGATATTGACTATAATTGTTTGGATCATAGGTAGGTCTGCTTGCAAGAGCTAGAATCTCTCCTGATTGAGGGTCCATTACTATTATAGTAGCACTTTTGGGATTGCTAGTGCTGGCCATTAAAGTATCTAATTCTCTCTCTGCAATGAATTGGATTGTCTCATCAATTGTGAGAACCAGACTATTTCCATCCTCTGGAGGAATATATTGATGCATAGCATGGGGTATCTCTCTTCCAGCTGCATCATATTCTACTACAATAGCACCTCTTTTTCCATTTAACTCCTCATCATAAATTACTTCAATTCCTTCTAGACCCTGATTATCAATACCAGCAAAGCCTAAAACATGAGCTGCCAAGTGATCATTTGGATAAAATCTCTGGCTTTCCTCAGCTACATTGATACCTGGCAAATTCAACTCCCTTATAGCAGTAGCTTTATCATAATCTACTTTACGAACAACGTATTCAAACCAGGAGCCATTTTTTGTTATACGATTATATACATTTTCAACAGGTATATCCAAGATTTTTGATAGTTCTTCTGCAATTTCTTGGGCTTTTCCACTTCTATTGACTTGGGGAGGAATAGCATAAATATAATCAGCGCTTACGCTGATGGCCAATTCTCTCATATTTCTATCAAAAATAGTTCCTCTTTTTGGCTCCACAGGCACCTCTCGCAAACGATTATCGAGGGCCTGTAGTTGTAACTCATCTCCCCTGACAAATTGAATCCAGACAAGTCTAAAGCTTAAAAAAAAGAAAGCTGCAAAGAAAAGTAAAAACACCTTTGCAATTCTCTTTTTCATAACTACATTTCCTGTCATTTATCTTCTCCCCTCCATTTTACTCATAATAAAGTGAAACTCCTATCAGTAGGGGTTGGCCTATAAACAGGATTCTTTATTCAGGTGGAGTTCCCACAGGATTAGTTCAGCTATAGTTCAGCTATAGTTCAGGGAAAGTCACCTGAACTAAGTTTTACTGAATGACTCCATCTGAATATTATAGAGCGAAACTTGCCAAATTGTTTGGCTTAGCTGAGCTAATCCTTTAGGGAAAACCGTTATCCAGGGGCTTAGTACCAGTTATCTCCCACCTACTACCGTAGTTCTAGCATTGTGTTTTAGCAATGCGTAGAAATACTAGTGCAGAGCCGCCAGTAGTTCTAGCATTGTGATTTTTGCAATGCGTAGAAATACCAGTGCAGAGCAAGAGGTGGGAGTCTTGGAGTGAAACTTGTCAACTTGTTGACATAGCTGAACCCATGCAAGGCTAGTGGTAGTTAGTCATCGGATAAATAATTGCCCGCAAAGTATATTACTGATAGTTAGTTGCTGTATCCGGAAGGTGAATTAGTCAGATAGTTAGCAGACTAATGTGTTGAAACTAATGCTTGCCTGTAACAGCCCATTCACTAAAAACATTTGCTATTGCAGTCATAATGGAAAAAGAAGCATTATTGTCTGCTGCTTCGATATATTCATTTCCCGATGGGTTATGTAATGCAAGAAGGGTGTCTGCTGTAGAAACTTCTTCAGCACTAACCATTTTCAAGTTTTCAAACTGCGGTTTCTCCATTCCCAATTCAGCCACAGCTATTAGTTCAATATTTTCTAGAGCAAGCAATTTATTCTTTTCTAATTGTAACCGTTCATTAGATATTTGCATAGAATGTAATTCATCTTTAACTTTATTTAATTCCTGACCCTTTACACCAACTTGGCCAGCTAAACCTGTAAGTGCTAACCCCAAAATAAAAGATACTAAAGTTAATGAACACATAAAAAGTTTTACTTTTGTAGAAGTCTTGATAAGTTTAGCCTTTTTAGGTTCACTATTTTCTTTATTTACCTTTAAAACTTCGGTAGTATTATACTCTTTTATCTTAGGAGCTACTAACAAACTATTCACCCTCTCCATCTTTTATGCCTGATTATAGTCTTTCCACTATTCTTAACCTGGCACTCTTGGCTCTAGAGTTATTTTCCAATTCCTCTGTAGAGGCAGTTATAGATTTTTTATTAATTATTTTAACTTTGGCTTTCTTATCACAAATGCATATTGGCAATTTTGGTGGACAAATACATGTTGATGCCAAATCTCTAAATGTATTTTTTACTATACGGTCTTCCAACGAATGAAAAGATATTATTGCTAATCTACCACCCGGATGTAAAATTTCTACAAAATCATCTATTGCCTTTTCGAGACCTTCAATTTCCTTATTTATAGCAATTCGTAAAGCTTGAAATGTTCTTTTGGCCGGGTGTGAATTTTGCTCTCTAACCTTTTTTGGTATAGCTTTGTCAATTATGGTTACTAAATCTCTTGTAGTTTCAATCTCTTTAAGTTGTCTATATTTAACAATGAAATCTGCAATTCTTACAGCCCATCTGTCTTCACCATATTTCTTAATCATATTAGCTAGTTCTTCCTTGCTTAGTGTATTGACAAGCTCCTTAGCTGTAGTTGCGTCCTGTTCATTCATCCGCATATCAAGGGGGCCGTCTTGCATGTAAGAAAATCCTCTAAACTTATTATCAATTTGAAATGAGGAAACACCAAGGTCTATTAGAGCTCCATTAACCTTAGTCCAACCATTAATATAGAAAATTCTTTTTATGTTTTTATAGTTATCATGGACTAGTGTAACCCTTTGTCCGTATTCTTTTAGCTTATCTCTAGCTGCTTCTAGTGCTTGAGTATCTCTGTCAATTCCCATTAACACACCATTTGGTGAAGCTTTTCTTAGCATGTGATAGCTATGCCCACCACCACCTACTGTACCATCAACTAGATCCCAATCAGCCTTAATGCCTAGTCCTTCAATGACTTCATCCAACAAAACTGGCTGATGATAAAATTTCAATGTTTTCTTGCCCTCCTATATATTAATGTCTATATCCTGAAGTTTTTCTGCAATTCCTTCATAATCCATTTCTTCACTCTGACTGTAGCTTTCCCAAACTTCTCTGGACCAAATCTCTATTCTTGAAGAAACTCCTATTATCACAACATCCTTATCAAGTTTTGCATATTCTCTCAAATTAGATGGCAAAAGTATTCTTCCTTGCTTATCAAGCTCACACTCATTGGCTCCTGAGAAAAAGAATCTAACAAAAGCCCTAGCATCAGCTTTAGTAAAAGGTAAGTTCTTTAGCTTTTTTTCTATTACTAGCCACTCATCCATGGGATAAACAAACAAGCAGTTATCCAAACCCTTTGTAATAACAAAGTTTTGTCCTAATCCATCACGGAACTTGGATGGGACTATTAATCTGCTCTTTGGATCAAGAGAATGTTGATACTCTCCCATAAACATACTTGCTCACCCCACTTTGTGGGTATTTCGCCCCACATACATCCACTTTAATCCACCTATTCTCCCTTCATCCCATAAATTCCTTCTTTTGTATATTCTTTATTTAATTTTTTTTTAAAATAGGACTAAAGTCACATGTAAAAGGCAGGATAAAGCAAAGACCTAAGAAGCAAGAGGCAAGAATCAGGATAAAAAAAGACACCTTGGTAGACTTTAAAGGTGTCTAAAAAATGTAAATTACATTTTAACTGACTAACTTGGCGTCCATAAAGGACTGGTATTTCTACGCATTGCAAAATGCGCAATGCTAGAACTACTGGCGTAATACAAGTGGGAGTACAACGCCAACTAAGCCATTCATTCGTAGCTCTAAAATTCAGCGGGAGTAGAATCTCCCCCTGAATTAAGATCTTACTTCAATCAGCTTCAGTTTCAAAGTAAAAATCCACAGCATTAAACTTTTTCAAATCTGTTGCAACAATACCTTTTCTATCATTATTTCTACTACCTATACCTGCGACTGGGGTGAACTGGTTATACCTTTTTAGGGCCTTGTTTCTAATCATAAATAAAACACCTCCAAATCTAGTATTTCATAAGGAGGGATGAATTATTTGAATTTTATCCGATGACTATCGCCACTAGCCTTGCATGGGTTCAGCTATGTCAACAAGTTGACAAGTTTCACTCCAAGACTCCTATCTTCTAGCCTTGCACTAGTATTTCTACGCATTGCAAAAATCTCAATGCTAGAACTACGGTCGCAAGTGGGAGATAAGTGGCGCTACGTCCCTGGATAACGGTTTCTAGAACTCAGATGGAGTCAAAACTCCACCTGAGTTCTAGAAACCTGTTTATCCTCTTTTATATAGATAGAATACTATGAAAAGCATAGCAATAATCATCACAACCAATGGAATTCCCACGTAGCCTATTAATGTATAGATCCCCAACGTAGCCAATGTTACTAAAATTCCAGCTATAAACATTCCAATAGTAATTGCCGGAAATGCTAATCTAAATGGTATCCCAAAAAGAAAAGCTGCAATACTACCTGTCCAGACTCCAGTAAGTGGCAAAGGCACAGATACAAGTAGCATTAAACCTAACGCTTCATATTTTTGCAGTTTTTTACTTTTAGTTCTTGTTCTTGACAGAACCCATTTAACAAATCTTCTAGAATAAGAATATCTCTCCATTACTTTAATGACATGGGGTAACCATAATAGTAGCGGTATAATGGGAATAAAATTGCCCATAAGAGCATACATCAAAGCTGCAATAGGGTCCATATTCATACCTATTGCAATGGGAATGGTAGCCCTCAATTCAGTTACTGGCACGGCAGATAATATCATTACCTGTGCTTCTAGAGGAAAGTCTTTTAACATTTCTATAATTAATTCTCCCATAGTAATATCACCTTACTAGTACTTATTATAAATCTCTGCCAATTCAGCAACCAACTGATAAATTTTTTCTGCCTGTTCATCTGTTAGTATACCAGTTCCACATGCAGGGCTTAAAAGGATTTGCTTTTTAAGTTTACTTTCATTTAATCCTTTTCTTAATAACTGGTCAATTTGACCCTCAAACTCATTCTGCAAGTTTTTCACATTTTCTTGCTGGGATAAATTATACGTAGGAACAACACCCCATGCAAGAATTCCACCTTTATCTACAAATGATATCAACTCATCTTTATAAACAGCCAGAGACTGAAAGTAACCAGTATCAAAGTTTATAATATCAAAACCTGCATCCATAAATATTGTCCAATCTATATTGCAACACGAATGCGCTCCTACTATTGCTCCCATTTTGTGAACACCGTCTACTATTGAAGCTAAATCATCCACTATACCTTGTCTATTTAAGGTCAAATAGTTGGATGTTCCATAAGCACCAACTGCTGGATCATCAACAAAAATAATTGTCTGTTTGCCTCTTTTTCTAAGTTCATATGCCTGCCACATTGCATTTATCATAATTGCTTTTACGATTATATCACGGGTTTGATCAGTATAGTATACCAATTTCTTTTTATGATCCTTTAGAAATAAACCAACACTTAAAGGACCAGCAATCTGTCCTTTGTAAGCAATTGAATCAGTAAAATTCCCTTTATCTATCCAATCCAGAAAATCATAAAATCCTGGCGCAGCGTTTATAGGCATTTTTATATCCTCAAGAACATTCATATTTCCACTTTCTATTTGAAAATACAATTCATAGAAACTAACTTGATTTTTCACCCAATTAGGGCTTTCATAGTCCATCATAACTTTATCATCATTAATATTTAATAATCCCAACTGAACTAAAAAGTCAAGATTTTGAAAAACAAAGTGTTCTTGAACACCCCTATTTGGCAGTTGGGGCCAATGGGGAATTAAGGGTATGGTGTCCTTAATCAACTGTAAGGCTCTTGTAGTATTGTTAAAAGGTAGACTCCCTATTGCCGTTGCCTCAAAGCCCTTAATTTCTAAGGTCATTATTAATCTCCTTCGTTATATATTTCCGCATACAGGACAATTCATATTTCGTTCCATCTTAAATTCACTAAATGTAAGTTCTAGTCCATCAAAAACAAGGAGGCGATTAGTAAGCGTGTTGCCTAATTTGAGTACTAATTTGACCACTTCCATTGCCTGGATTGTGCCCAAAACACCTGGCAAACAACCTATTAAACCAATCTCTCCTTCATTTTCCTCAGGCATAGTGGGGAAAATACATCTATAGCAGGGAGATTTGCCTGGGATAATGGTAGTAGCTAACCCTTCCCACCCAGCAACTCCAGCTTCAACAAGAGGTTTCCGTAAACTAACACAGGTTTCGTTTACTAAGTATCTAGTGGTTAGATTATCCAAAGCAGTAACAATTATATCATAATCTGAAATCAACGGTACACAATTATTCTTAGTAATCCTAAAAGGATATTCAACTAAGTTGATGTGAGGATTTAGCCTTTCTAGCGATTCTTTTGCAGATTTTACTTTGTTTACACCTATTTTATTAGTATCATGAAGGATTTGTCTCTGTAGATTTGATAAATCTACATTATCCGAATCTACTATGCCAATAGTGCCTATTCCCATGGCTGTTAGATAAAAAAGGACTGGAGAACCTAGTCCACCTGCTCCAATAACTAGAACCTTGGTTTTTCTAAGTTTCAACTGTCCTTCTTCTCCAACATCATGCATTATTAATTGCCTTTTGTACCTAAGTCTTTCATCACTAGACAACATAGTCGATATCCTCCTTTTTAAAGAACAAACGCACCGAATAGGTGCGTTTAGTTTGATTCTTCTTCAGCTTCAGTATCAGCTTCAGTATCAGCTTCAGTATCAGCTTCAGTATCACTATCTTCTTCAAGTGCTTCAATCATTTGATTTGCAAAGGTTACAAAAGTCTCTAACTGCTCCTTGGCTTCATCATTAATGTCTTGTTCAAGTGCCTTTCCGAATTGGGTTAATGCACCATCGAAATCCCCTTCACTATTCATCAAGTAGACACCATAGTTTGCAAGAGCATTAACATTGTTTTCATCTAATTCTAAAGCCTTGTTAAAATGCTCGCGAGCTAATTCATCATTGCCTGCACTATGTGCTACTACAGCAGTCTGAGTAATTAAGTTGACGTTATCGGAGTTCAGTTCAACTAATCTCTGATAAAAACCAAGAGAATTATTCATTTCTTCTTTTTGCTTTTCTTGATCTTCATATAAACCTGCTAAGTTCCAGTGTATCTCTGCTAACGCACCTATAGCCTCCTGATCATCAGGATCTTCGGTTAATTTGGCATTATACTCCTCTAATAATCCTTCAAAAAAGGCCATTTGTTCTTCCGGTGAAAGGTTTGGATCAGCAGAAGCATCAGGAAGTTGTTGTCCCCCTAAACCACCCATTAATGTAAATGATCCAACAAGACCTATAGATAACATAATTACTAGGACAATCATTGGTCCTCTCATTTTCTTTACATTTCTTAGTTTCCTCATCATATTCAATCGCCTCCTATAGTCTCCACGAAAACTACACAATTAAGCTTATTACACAGACTGTCTCCTGTCAATATCTAATTACTGGTGAAATATCTAAATAATTTGTGTGTTAATTAACCTTTCCAAATGCTTTAAAGTATTGCATGGAAACATCTGAGTATAGTCCTGAAATAGTTTTACTGATGTATGATTTTCCCACTGATTGACAGGCATCGGATTGAGCCATAAGATCTTTCTTGCCCTATTAGATATTTTGATCAATTCAGCTGTTGTATCTGTTATCTTGATGGTTTTAGTATCACTTACAATAATAACTACAGTTTTTTGTGTAAGAAGATGATTGTAGTTACCTTGAATTGATTTTAAAGCAAAATGTATATCTGTACCTTCACCCCAGATAGGACTTTTCTCAATTATTCCTTCTAATTCTGTCAAATCAGAGTTCTTTATTTGCTTTAATGAAAGCTTTTCAATTTTTTCTGAAAAAATGAATGTATCTATTTTCTTTACTGCCTCTGCTAAATAATGTAAAAATTGAATAATAAAAGCAGAATACCTTATCATTGATCCAGAGACGTCCACAATCAGTAGAATGGATGGCTTTTGGATTCTCCTTTTACGATATTTTAAATGTAACGGTACACCACCAAACCCAATATTGCTTCTGATCGTTTTCCTAATATCAATAAGTTTAGCCTTTCTAGATAGTGAATATCTCCTAGATATTTTAGTAGCAAATCTTTTCGCAAGTTTTTTTAATAGACGCTTAGCTTCTTCTAATTCCTGGGCATTTAAATCCTTTAAGTCCTTACCAGGAACATACCCTTGTTCCATAAGTTGCATATGAGTATTATATAAATATTGGTCAATCTCAGGGTCCCCAGTAAACTCCACTTCCATAGTATTAGTTTGGATTTGTTTTCTCCAGTATTTTAGATGACTCTTTACTAAATCCTCAATAACAGGCCTAAACTTCTCTGGATTCATGTGTTTCCCATGGGTACTTTCTTCTAAGAATTTTTTTATTTTATCTTGTTGTTCTCTAGCAAGTTTGGCGTAAAAAACCTTATCCTCCTCAGAAATGTTAATGGGAGTTTCATTATATACCAGATCTTCCTCTGCCTTTTGTTTGGACTTCTCCTGAATGTTTTGGAAGTTCTGCCATCTATCTGACATTTCTTCCATTTCTTCTAGATTTGCAAAAAAGCTTTTAAATGCCATTTTGAAAATAAGAATATCCTGCTCCTTTTTAACTACTGTAGCCTGCATAAGCCACATCAATTCATTTTTATCTCCTATATTGATGTATTCAATGGATCGAAAAAAATCTTCCATTTCTGAATAGCTGATTTTAAGTCCCATTTTTCGAAGCAATAGTAAAAATTTATATAAATTCTGTACAAGCATCTGAATCATCCTTATTATTTAGACGTATGCAGGATTTTTTCTGTTCCAATCTTCTCCTTGAAATTTACTATGTCTTCCTGGTCTTTAAACAATATATTAAGGGTTTTATCCATGGTATCCTCGGTAACCTCTTCACTATTCAATAATTTTAAAGTATTTGCCCAATCGAGGGTCTCCGATATAGAGGGTAGTTTTTTAGCCTCGAACTGTGTCCTAATTGCATAAACAGTACTTGAAACTTGGAGCGCTAATTTATCAGTTATTCCTGGTACTTTTGCTTTAATTATAGAAAACTCCTTATCAATAGATGGAAAATCAATGTGTAGAAACACACATCTTCTTTTTAATCCATCTGACAGCTCTCTTTCAGCATTACTTGTAAGAACTACTATAGGTTTATGCTCAGCTTTGATAGTTCCAAGCTCAGGTATGGATACCTGGAAATCGGATAATAATTCAAAAAGAAATGCTTCAAATTCTTCATCAGTTTTATCTATTTCATCAATGAGCAGAACAGTCTTTCTTGGTAAGCTTATGGCTTTTAGAAGAGGTCTTTCAAGCAAGAAATCTTTAGAAAATAAGTCCTGGTTTATAGTACATTCTCCTGAATCATTTCTTGATATTTGTATTTGTAAAAGCTGTTTTTGATAGTTCCATTCATAGAGTGCTTTCTGCTCATCAAGACCTTCGTAACATTGAAGTCTAATTAAATCCGTATCAAAAACACTTGCCAACACTTTAGCAAGCTCAGTCTTTCCAACCCCCGGGGCTCCAGTAACAAGTAGAGGCTTTTCAAGCTTGAGAGCTATAAATACAGATAGAACCAGGTTGCCGTCAGTTATATAACCTTCTGCCTCCATGGCCCTCCTAAGATTAATCAAATTCAATTCCATGTAGTGCCCCCCCATGTTTTTATCAATATATCACCTATTATAACATAAAGTGAAACTTCTATCAGTGGATTTATACTGATAGTTAGCTGAACCAATCAGGAATTTAACATCCGTTATGAATTTACGGATGGTAGATGCGCACAGGTAAAACTTCCAGTCTGTATTGCTCTCAATTCTGTCCTTAAACTTAAAACAAAACTTGGCTTCCGCCAGTAGTTCTAGCATTGTGTCTTTTGCAATGCGTAGAAATACCAGTACTATAGTGCGCCAAGTCCTTAGACGCAGGTGGAAGCCTTAGTCTTTGTGAATACTATCTACCTTGTTTGAACTTATACTTCTGATAGTAAAAAAAAGGCGATAATCCGCCCTTTAAAGTATTACAGAAATCCTCTTGGCTTTTACCAGTACCCCCATTGAGACCTTTGAAATTTTGCATAACAATCTCTGCACAATGACTTGGTAATCCATAATTCCTGTACAGTATTGAGTTTATTTTTTCTATATGTTCTCCCACATTTTTGACAACTCGATATTTCAGTTATTTTAGCCATCTTCAACCCTCGCTTAAAATGTGAAATTACTGTATGTTTTATATATAGCATTACCTAAGCAAGGTTTATTTAATACACTATTATTCTTTATCCAAGATATTCTATATGGGTTAAGACCCCCACTTCTCTTAAGGAAAGGAGACACACCTGTGAGTAGAACCAGGAATGTCCCCAATATGGCTATAAGTGGGCTTTAAATCAGGTGGAGTAGAGTATCCATCTGATCCCCCGATGTTCAGCTTTGGCTGATCGAGTTCACTTACAATAAGAGCAAATTCCATAGAACTCCAGTCTGTGGGATTCAACATCGACATTCAGCGCATTCTCTACATCATTCTTGGAAATATTAAAGTTCAACTCTAGATCTATAACCTTTCCACACTTTTTGCAAACAAAATGATAATGGTTATCTGCTACTCCATCATATCTACTGTACGTACTACCATAACTTAATTCCATTATTTCTCCCATATCCTTTAAAAGCTTCAAATTACGATATATTGTACCTAGGCTTATATCAGGTAATTCCCTTTTTGCCTGCTCATATATCCAGTCAGCTGTAGGATGACTATTAGTACTACGTATTACCTCGAGTATTATTTTTTTTTGTTTTGTCTTTCTCTTTCCTGCAACTATAATGTAACCTCACCTACTCTTAATAATAAGTACTATTAGTATATAAAGCTGATTTCTAAATGTCAATTAATTCACATTTTTATTTATCTGTTCTAGAGAAAACCATTCGCTTACCGCATCACCAATGATTTTTTGAATATCACTCATCATTCTGGATAATCTGTATTCTGCATTTAGATAGTCATTAATCCTGGAGTTCATACTAAGAAGTTCATATAGCCTTTCAGTTTGTTTAATATATTCTTCATCAATTTCTTCTCCAGAAATTTGTGCCATTTGAATCTCTAACTGCTTTCTCCTAAAGTCCTGAAGCATTTGCACATTCTCTTGGTCTTGTTCTAAAGTAAACTTAGCTTTTATAAACACTTTATATTCATCTGACTGTGAAAGTAATTTTGCTAATTCATGCGCTTTATCATATGCTAACATTCCAATGTGCTACCTCCTTGTAAAATACATTTAAAAACTCATTCTACCATGTCTAAATTATGATATTCTTGATGTCATTTAGAAAATCCTCCAGGTAAATAAAAAAAGTAACTCCAAAAGTTTTTTTATAGAGTTACTTAGTCTTTTTTACTACAACATGTAAGCTATAATTATTCTTTCAATTGTACGAGCATTTCCACTTCAACAGGAGCATCGATTGGAAGTTCACATACACCAATGGCGACTCTTGCATGTTCTCCAGATTCATCAAATATTTCACCCAATAAATCCGAAGCTCCATTTATAACCTTTGACTGTTGGATAAAGCCAGAAGAGCTATTGACATAGCCTGTAATCTTTACTATTCGTTCTATATCATCTAGGGTATCCACTTGTCCTTTTATAACACTCAAACAATTCAAACAGCATATCTTAGCAGCCTCATAGGCCTCTTCTTCAGTTAAGTTAGTACCAACCTTCCCCCTATATTTCAAAACCCCATCTACAATTGGTAGTTGTCCTGAAGTGTAAACCATATTCCCGATTTTTACTGCAGGAATATAAGCTGCCACAGGTTTAGGTGGTTTAGGAATTATAATTCCTAAACTTTTTAATCTTTCTTCATACATGGTTGTTGTACCTCCATAATCAATCTTCCATAATATTATGCTTTCATATATGGAAACTTATACAAGATACTATGATTTTAAAAAAATACTCTGTTTACAACCAAGTAGAGAAAAATAAAGTAAAAAATCCCATTAAACATTAGCATGTAAACTGTAATGTAGCCTTTTTTCTTTAGATGATACAACAAGAGTAATGCGGATGTTAATGCCAGAACAACACTTATTACTGCTTTGATGCTTAAGTTCCATGGCGTCAGAGTAATACCTAAGGCGGGTATTAATGAACTTTGGAAAACCATGGCTCCTGTAATATTACCCATTGCTAAAGTATCTTTACCCTGCGAAATCCAAATAATACTGTTAAACTTTTCAGGAAGTTCCGTAGCTATAGGTGCAATTATTAACGCTAACACGAAGCCCGGCATACCGAAAAGAAGTGACAGCTTTTCAATTTCATTAACAAAAAATTTTGCGCCTATAATTATTAAACATAATGCTACAAACACCTGTAACAAGATATTGATTAAGGAAGGGTTATTAGGACATTTCCTATCAAAAAAGCAAGGATTAATGTTATGTGAGTTTCCTAGAGGCGCACCACTACTTATTGTAATAAATACATATATAAAATACATAACAACTAAAACACCTGCTATTGTCATCTTGACTGTATGATTAGGTATGAAGGCTGCAAGTAGAGCTACGGTATAAAGGATTACAAAAAAACTTAGATCTCGTTCTAGTATACTAGGATTAATATTCATGCGGGGAAAATGAACTCTCTTTCTCTTATAAACCAGTCCTGCCGCCCCAGCCATGAAAAGAGCCAAGGTAGACAACATGAAAGGTGCTCCTAGAATAGCTCCTATCCCTATTTCCTTGCCTATCTCTTCTGCACCATAAAAAATTGCAATTATTGGTATCATTGTTTCTGGCAATGCTGTACCTACAGCTGCTAAAACACTACCTACAGCACCTTCAGCAAGCTTCAGTCTCTTTCCCAGCCATTCTATTCCATTAGTAAAAACTTGTGCTCCCAACAAAATAATCCCCAGACTAAATATGAGTATTCCAAAATTCTGAAACATAAATCCCCACCTCAGAACTAATGTATTGAAATGATACATTCTATGCTATTGGTGGGGGAAATATTAAGAATTGATTAGATAGGAAGTTCATGCATTATGCCTTTATTAAATCCGGCAATCCATTTAACTCCTAAATCTTTTAGAATCCTCCTAATCATGTCATTATTTCTACCCACATCCTCAAATCTGTGTGCATCTGAGGATATGGTTAAAGGTATGTTTTTCTCTACAGCTAATTTAATAATATCTAGAGATGGATAGAACTCCTTTACAGGCTTATAGAGACCTGCTGTGTTTATTTCCATAACCATTTCTTGATTCTTTATTTCATCTAAAACGGGATTTGCAAGCTTTAAAGCCTTTTGGGCATCTATCCTATAATTAAATATTTTCACCAAATCTAAATGTCCAGCAATATTAAATAAGCCAGTTTCAATACAACCAAGTAAGGTTTCATAATATTTAATATAAAAATTTTCTGTAGTCCAGTTTTCGTACTCCTTAATATAATCTAGATGATCAAAATTCCAGTTTCCCAAAAAATGTACTGACCCTATGGTATAATCAAAATTGTTACTGTGGATTACCTGCCTTATTTTTTCAACCTGATCGGGAAAATACTCAAATTCCAAGCCTACTCTGATTTTAATATTGGAATATTCTCTGCGCAGCTCTTTATAATTATCCATATCTATATCACTTAAATGCCAATCATGATCAGCAAAGCCTATCTCCATCAAACCTAATTCAACTGCTTTTTCAATAAATGGTTTTATTTCATTTTTGGTATGTTTTCTATCCCCGTGACCAACAGCATGGATGTGGTAATCTACAGTCAATGTGCTGCCTCCCTTCTACCCTATAAATACACATATAAGAAAATGGTATAATGGAGCGAACCATTAATTGAATTTTTTGCAATTGTTGGTTTATGGAGACAAAAAAGACGTTATGATTTGCTTGTTTGAGCGAAGCGAGTTTGCAAAGCATAGGCTTTTTGCCGGAATAAACCTTAGAATTGCTAAAATTCAATTTACCGGGTGAGCGAAATTATACCAAATTTCTAAAGTACAAATAAACGGCCCCTTAAAGAGACCGTTCAGATTGGACTTTTAATACTCGTTAGGCATTTTATTCATTTGTGCCAGGGTAAATACAGGCCCGTCAAGACATACATAGCAGCTACCTATATTACAACGACCACATTTTCCTACCCCACACTTCATTCTCATTTCTAATGTAGTTACAATGTCTTCATCATTATAACCCATTTTTGCAAGAGACTGAAGCACAAACTTGATCATGATTGGAGGGCCACAGGTAATATTAATCTTTCCTTCAGGTGATGGATTTAGTTTTTCCAAAAATGCAGGAACAAAACCAACATTTCCTTTCCATTCATCATCACCCTTATCAACTGTTACGTCAACTTGAAAATCCCTTTGTTTAGGCCAATACTCAAACAGATCATCTTTAAAACACAAATCCGCAGGCGTACGTGCACCATATACTACATGAAGCTTTCCAAAATCATCCCTATTATCCACACAGTAATTAATGAGTGAACGTAAAGGTGCCAACCCTATCCCACCCCCGATAAATAGGAGATCTTTTCCTTTCATCATGTCAATAGGAAAACCATTACCATAGGGTCCCCTAACTGCTAGTTTTTGACCAACTTCAATTTCGTGAAGGGCATCTGTTAGCATACCAACCCTTTTAATGGCAAATTCAAGGTGGCCCTCACCCTGGGAAGTGACTGAAAACATTGCCTCCCCAACATTTAACATTGATAACATACCAAGTTGTCCTGGCATTGGTGCAAATGGTTTGCCATTTGCAGACGTTACATGAAATGTCTTTACATCAGGAGTTTCATCAATTATTTTAGTTACCTCACAAACTATTGGATATAATGGATTAACCGACTCTGTCCATGTCTTGTTGATCATTTATATCCACCTCCTTCAATTGGGAGATTATATCTGTAATATCTACGTTTACCGGACATTTGCTAATACAGCGTCCACAGCCCACACAAGCAATTTTTCCATATCTTTCGGGAAATTGCTGCAGCTTGTGCAAAAATCTATTCCTAAATCTTTCTTTTCTAGTAGGCCTAGGATTATGACCACCAGCCATTAATGTATAGTCAGGAAACATACATGAATCCCAACAACGTGTCTTGAATCCCGTTCCACAAGATCTGCTGTGACTGTTAATATCAAAGCAGTGGCAGGTTGGACACAGGTAGGTGCATGCTCCACAGCCAATACATTTTTCATAAGCACTATCCCAGATAGGGTGCTCAAACATTGCTGCAAGTTTATCTGCAAGTCCCTCAGTATCAGCCTTGAGAATAAATTCCTGTTTCTCTGGCAACTTAATATCATTTTCCTCAGTTAATGAAGCAATTGTCTCAAGAAGGGCTTCGCCTTTTTGTGTTTGGGCAACAAAGCCAAAGTTTTCCCCGTCTTGGTACATTGCAATATCTGCACCTTCAGCCTTTTGATAATCGATACCCATTGATTCACAAAAACAAGTCCTACAAGGTTTGCCGCAAAGGTATGAAACTATCACCGCGTTATCCTTTTTCGCCTTGTAATATGGATCAATATAACCCCTAGTTAAAAACAAGTCATCAAGCATTTCCAAACTCTTCAAATCACAAGGTCTAATACCAAAAACTACTAGTTCTTCATTTATAGGTGTAGCCTCAATAATCTCCATGTTGTCTTTTTCCACTTTGTATTCATAAAGCTCCTCAGTCTGGGGAAAGAAAACACTTTTTACAGGAATATCGGAATTTTTATCCAATTTTACAACCTTTCCTTCTTCCCACTTTATAAAAGAAGTGATATTACCTTCTTCTATTGGAGCCATCACAGCGTGACTTTTGCTCCACTCATTTAAAACATCCGCCAGCTTCTGCTTGTTGATTGATTTCATGTCCAGACACCCCCTTTACATAAACTCTTCTGGATCTTCATATTTAAAGTCTCCCAGAGGCGACTTCTGATCTAACTCAACCCCTGCTTCATATGACCCAAATAGGTCCTCAATATCCTTTGCAATTCTCTTGTTTAATTTCATAATCGGAAGTCCAACAGGACAAACTCTCTCACATTCTCCACACTCAACACATCGCCCAGCAATATGATATGCTCTGATTAGTGAGTAGGTTGCATTTTCTGTTTCATCAACCCTTCTTTCAATCCATTGCTGGGACTGATCAACAAAGATACATTGACGACAATTACACGCAGGACAGATTCTTTGACAAGCATAGCATCTGATGCATTTATCATATTCCTTGGTCCATGAGTCCCATCTGTCACCAATAGCTTTTTCTAGGTCCTCCTGTAATACCTTATATCTATCCTCAGGATTTTTTGGTTGAACCTCTTCACCTATCATAACATCATAAACAATCGGGTTGGGATGTGTACAACCATCACACTTGGCAGAGTCAACCAACTCACCATTTTCATTTAATTCCTTCATTCCACTACAGGGAACCCCAATAAGATAAACCTTATCTCTAGTAAACTGTTTATCCTGGATAAGCCTAACTATTCCCCTAGAATCACAACCCTTTACAAATAAAGCAATTTTACCACTATGGGTTTTATAATGGAGCATATAAGAACTCAAGCTATTAACACAAAACTCGTTAATAATAAGCTTTTCTACATCTTCTGGCTTTTTCATAAATAGTGGTGCAGTTTTATCTTCAAAGGTACCCTTTTCCCAACCTAGTACCAGATTAACTTCTTTTTTCTCCAATAATTCCTTGGCAACTTCTTTAGCTTTATCAGTTAGTTTGTTCATCATCGGATATCCCTCAACTTCCTGTTAGGTCCTAGAGCCTTGATTTCCTCAGAAAGCTTTATAGCATTTTCAGCAAATTTCTGCCCTTCAGATCCAGAAATCCACCTCACCTGAAATCTTTCTGGTTCTATTCCCACATATTCAAGTAGTCTTTTAAAGACAAGCATCCTTCTTCTAGCATAATAGTTGCCTGTTGCATAATGACAGTCACCTGGGTGACAACCAGCCACTAGTACCCCGTCTGCTCCCTTTTGGAAAGCCCTAATTACCATGTGGGGGTTAACTCTACCAGAGCATGGAACCCTGATAATTCTCAAGTTGGCAGGATACTGGAACCTACTAGTGCCAGCCAAATCAGCACCTGCATAGCTACACCAATTACAACAAAAACTTACTATTTTCGGAGTCCATTCTGCTTGTTGTTTTTGTTCTATTGACATGCGGCATCCACCTCCGCTAAAATCTGTTGATTTGTAAATCCTTTCAGGTTAATTGCACCTGAACGACAAGCGACAGTACAGGGTCCACAACCCTGACATAATCCCTCATTAACATTTGCTACTTTTCTCTCAATTTCTCCACCATGAACGCGCTCCTTAATTGTGATTAACTCAATTGCCTTGTATGGGCAAACAGGAATACACAATCCACATCCTGAACAGATACTTTCATCAACAGAGCTAATCAATGGGTTTGTCGCCATTTTATCTTTAGAAAATAGTGCCCCTACCTTTGCAGCAGCTGCAGTTGCCTGGGATACCGTCTCTGGAATATCCTTTGGTCCTTGACAAGCTCCTGCTAGGAAAACACCAGCTGTATTTGTTTCTATGGGTCTTAGCTTTGGATGGGCCTCTGTAAAGAAACCATCTTTATCATATGAAAAACCAACATTTTGAGCTATAGCTGCGGAATCCTTGACAGCAGCGGCGGCCGTAGCCAAAATAACCATGTCTGCTTTTACTTCCACAGGTCTTCCAAGTAAAGTGTCTTCTCCCTTTACTATAAGCTTTTTGCCTTCTTGATAAATCTTAGAAACCTGTCCACGAATATAGTTGGCACCGTAACTTTCTTTGGCCCTCATATAAAATTCATCATACAGTTTACCAGGTGTCCTAACATCCATATAGAAAATATACACGTTAGCATCAGGATTTTTCTCCATTATTTGCGTGGCATGTTTTGCGCTATACATACAGCATATCTTGGAGCAATAAGTTTTTCCTTTTTCCGTGCTTCTTGAACCAACACATTTTATCATGACTATATCCTGAGGAGTTTCTCCATCAGATGGTCTTTTAATCTTGCCCATAGTTGGGCCAGATGCGTTTACAAGCCTTTCAAACTGTAAGCCATCTATTACATCAGGGTATTTTCCATATCCATATTCTCCAAAATCCTTTTTCCAATTATATAATTCATAGCCAGTAGCCATTACAATGGCACCAAATCTTTCTGTAACCAGCTCATCTTTATCTTCAAAGTTAATTGCATCTGTAGGACATACCTTAGCACAAACCCCACATTTATTTTCCGTAAGCATTCTACAGTTTTCTGCATCTATCACAGGTTTATTTGGCACAGCTTGTGGGAAAGGTTTATAAATGCAAGGTCTTTTACCCATCCCATAATCAAATTCAGATACAACCTTTTTAGGACATTTGTTTTCACAGATTCCACAACCTGTACATTTAACCATATCCACATAACGAGCTTTTTTGCGAATGGTTACGTCAAAGTTTCCTACATATCCACCTACTGTTTCAAGTTCTGAAAGGGTATATAGTTTTATATTTGGATGCTGTGAAGCATCAACCATTTTAGGTGTACAAATACAAGCTGAACAATCCATTGTAGGGAAGGTTTTATCAAGGATTGCCATTTTACCACCAATAGTTGCTTCTCTTTCAAGAACTACTACTTCATATCCCATATCTGCCACATCAATAGCCGTCTGCATACCTGCAATGCCTCCACCTATTACTAAACATCTTTTTTCAACAGGTATTTCTCCAGGAAAGAGAGCCACAGTCTTATTAACCTTGGCTACTGCTTTCCTTACAAGATCGATAGACTTTACTGTAGCACCTTCCTTATCTTTTGAGTGAACCCATGAACAATGCTCTCTGAGGTTTGCCATTTCTAAATAATATGGATTTAAACCGGCATTTACTAAAGTTTTTCTAAAGGTTGGTTCATGAAGTCTCGGCGAACACGAAGCAATTACAACTCTATTAAGCTTGTGTTCTTTTACTGCCTTAACAACTACATCCTGTCCTGGTTCAGAACACATATACTGATAATCTGTTGCATATACTACTCCTGGCATTTCTTTAGCGATCTCTGCTACTTTCTTCACGTCGACTACAGAAGCAATGTTAGAACCACAATGACATACGAAAACTCCTATACGCTTCAAGCCTTCTCCCTCCTTGTATCTGGATGCCTGAAAATATCTTTTTCTTCTAATAGTTTCATTGGATCCACAAAGTGTTTGTTTATAAATAATTCTTTGGCCGAATAGCCAATTGCAAGTCCCATAAGCTGGGTGAAATAAAAGACAGGCAACTCATAGGTTTCATTGTGTAATTGACTTGCCTCTTTTTGTCTCATATCTAAATTCAAAAAGCAAAGGGGACATGCAGTCAAAATACAATTAGCACCATTTAATTTAGCATTTTTAAGAATATCTCTAATCATTGGAATACCGACACTAGGTTTAGCAGTTGAGTGGCCTGCTCCACAACATTCTACTTTATAACTCCAATCTACTGGTTCCCCGCCTAATGCCTCAACTAAATTATCCATTGTCATTGGATCTTCTACATCATCAAAACACATAGTTTTTGGTGGTCTTACTAATAGACATCCATAGTAAGAAGCCACCTTTAATCCTGTTAAAGGTCTAGTTACAGCCTCTTTAATCTTGTCAAGACCCACATCATTAACAAGTACGTCCAAAAGTGGTTTTACTTCGTATTTCGCTTCATACTCCATACCAATAACTTCACTTATGGTTTGTTTCATTTCTTTAGATTCTCTAACTTCCACTTGCGCCGCCTTCATTCTGTTGAAACATGCAGCACATGGAACAGCCACATCAAGTCCTTGCTTTTCCGATAACGCAAGGCTTCTGGCAGGTAGCGCTATTGACAAAAGGTGACTTGTATTGTGGGCAGCTGAAGCACCACAGCAATTCCAATCATCTATTTCTTCTAATTGTACGCCTAAATGCTTTGCAACTGCTTTGGCAGATTGATTGTATTCAACACCGGTAGAATTTAGAGAACAACCGGGGTAATAAGCATATTTTAAAGTCATTAGATGTGACCCCCTTCTTCCTTCTCCCTAACTCTTTCAAATAGCCTCTGGATTTCTAAAGGATTTTTTACTTTATGCGGAAAAGGACTAATTTTCCCATCCAAGAACAATTTAGGTGCTAAGGTTGCATCCTTAAATGGCTGCATTGACATAAGATTGTACATGACAATCAAACCCATTTCATGTACTCTTCCATTACTTTTCACAGATTTTAAAAACAGATCATTAAAATAGTTAATGTTTTTTTCTGGGACAATTCCCTTTTTCTTAGCTAAGATTCTTACTGCTTCCATTACTCGTGGAATATCAACACCTCTAGGGCACCTAGCATAACACGTTTCACAAGTAGCACAAATCCAAACACTTTTACTTTCTAAAGCCTCTTCAGCTAAGCCCACTTGTAACAATCTAAGAATCTTCCTTGGAGGATTGTCCATAGCAAAGGCTACTGGACAACCAGCCGTACATTTACCACATTGATAACACTTTTTTACCTGTTCCCCACTAAGTTCCTCTATTTGTTTTTTAATAGGGGCGCTATCATTTAATTGGTAGCTAATGTCAAATTCCTCCAACATCCTTCCTCCTCTCCCATGCTTAAAGCTATTGTTTTTCTTGATAATAAACACAGTTTTATAAATAGTAGAAATAATACAAAAATATGCTTGTGAAATAATAAACATTATATTTCAAAAGTTTTTTCCATAAAATTAACTATTATATTATAACATATCCTATAAACTTCGAGATAGGTAAATAAATTCCTCCTTTTAAACATTTAAAGATAATAATGTAAAAATTTGTTCAAATCAAGAAATTTATTATGGTATATTTAGTTAATATTTGAATAACTAATCTACATAAGTACCCCTAAAGGGGTTGGAATTTCTATGCTTATTTATATAGTGGGAGGACTTTAATTGATTTTCATACTATGCTTTCTTGGAGGTTTATCCACTCTTTTATTAGGAATCTATTTTATAAGCAAAACTCTTGAGAGCTATCATCAGTTTAGACTTAAATATCTACTCAAAAGATTTACAGACACTCCCACAAGAGGTTTCATTTTTGGAACAGTAGCTACAATGATACTTCAAAGCAGTAGTGCCATTACTGTAATTACAATTGGACTTGTAAATGCTAGGCTTTTGACCTTTTATCAAGCTATTGGAATTGTATTAGGAACCAATGTAGGTACAACTTTTACAACACAAATGGTAGCTTTTGATCTAAAGAAGCTTATTTTGCCCATGATAATTGTTGGGATCATTCTCTATATTATACCTATTATAACAGTCAGGCTTGGAGGGAAGATCCTATTAAGCTTTTCTCTGGTTTTAATTGGTCTGAACCTCATGACTTGGTCAACATCTCAATTGGAAAGCAGTAGACTCTTTTTACTCATGTTTTCGAAATTAGACAATAGTATTCTATATAGTATTTCAATAGGAGTGATAAGTACGGCTTTACTCCAATCCAGTAGTGGAGTTACAGCAATTCTTTTGGCTCTAGCACCTCATGGGTACCTCTCCTTAACTACCGCAATAGCCGTTATTTTGGGTTCAAATGTAGGAACATGCTTTACAGCTGTGCTGGCAGTAATACATTCATCAGTAGCAGCCCGTAAGGTTGCCTTGGCACACATAATTTTAAATGTTGGAGGTTTAGTTCTTTTCTTCCCCTTTATTTCAAGCTTTAGCACATTAATTGAAATGACGTCCCTTTCATTACCCAGGCAAATTGCTAATGCTCAAACCATCTACAACTTAATAATTTCTCTTATGGTGCTACCCATTGCAAAACGATTTGCAGATTTAACATCTTGGACGTATAATTCTATCTCAATTAAAACAAAACTTGGCTTGCGCCAAGTCCTTAGACGCAGGCGGAAACCTTAGTTTTTGTAAATACTATCTACCTTGTTTGAACTTATCTTTCTGATAGTACAAAAAAGGAAAGAGACTTTAGGCCTCCTTTCCTTTTTTAAAGTTTATAAATGTATTTATTGTCTACTAAAACTGTATAATGCAAAAATGTTAATGTGAGAGAACAATAATTGAGTTTTAAAGCAATTCTTAGTGACTGGAGGCGAAAAACTCGTAAATGACTTGCTTGTCTCAGCGAAGCGAGTTTGCAAGGCATAGAGTTTTTCGATGTAAGGAGCTTTAGAATTCTAAAACTTAATTCCTAGAATGAAAGAACATAACATTTTGCTAAGCCACATATTACAATCCGTTATGCTATTAAAGCTATATTATTCCGTAACTACTGGTATTGTTGAATTTGCCTTTGGCATAACAATCACCTTTGCGTTCTCTGGAAGTTTTTCCTTTATTTCGGCAAAGATAGTTTCTAGGCTATCTCTTTTCTCTACCATCAAACCACATGCATTTTCCTGATTTATACCCTTGGATAATAAATAAACATTTGCTTTAGCAAGGGTTCTGCACCATAAAAATGCTTTATGTACACCCATTTCAAAATCTATACTTTTAAAATGTTCAATGATTTCCTGAGGCTCTTTAAAGTTATTCATAGTATTATAAAATTTGTCATCACCAATACCTTCAGAACAATCCGCAACTAATATTATATAACCTCCATCCTTTACTACCTTTGATGCATGGGCTAGTCCTTTTTGAGCTTGATATATGTTTAAATCTTTTGGGAAACCTCCTGGTGATACTATTACAACATCAGCTTTTTCTTTTACTGGCACTTCAAAAATTTCTCTTGCACTTTCAACGCCCTTTCTATGTGCTTCAATAAGATCGCCAGCTACTACTTTTACAATTTCCTTATCATTATTAAGTATTACATTTACTATAAAATCAATCCCAACTATTCTTCCAATCTCATCTATATCTTCTCTAGCAGGATTTCCTTCTAACATTCCAAGTTGGCATTTTTTGTCAGTCAGCATTGAGTGATTTGCCTGAATTAACTCTTTTGAACCTAGCCCTATCGCAAGTGCCTTTGCACCACCTGTGAAACCAACAAACTGATGTGGATCAATCATACCCGTCAAAACTTTCAAATCTGCTTCAACATAATACTTATTAACTACAACAGGTGTCCCCTTACCTGTGCTTCCACAGGATATATTCATGTTTTTATCATTGGCATCATGACTTATTACTGTAACTTTGTCTACTATTTCTTCACCTAGAAGTTTAATAAATTCCTCTTTGTTGGAAGGTCTATGTAATCCCGTTCCTACAATAATAAAAATGTTCTTAGGGTCTATCCCCATCTTTTCCAGTTTATTAACAATTGGAGGAATTAATAGCTTATTAGGTACAGGCCTTGTTAAGTCACTTATAGCTATTGCAACCTTGGTCACATCTCTAAAATCTTCAAGTCTTTTGGTTCCTATTGGACTTTCAATGGCCCTTATAACTTCCTCGATCTGGTTAGATGCCCCCTGAACAGCTTTTAGGTTAACAATCTCTATTCTAAATTCTTTTGGAGGAGACCACTTAATGATTTCTTTGCCATAAGGTATTTTAATTTTTTCCATAACTGACACCACCAATTTTGACATAATATTATTATAACGTTTTATTAAAATTACCATAACCCCTTTTAGGCTAAAATAACCACATCTTTTAATTTTTTTGCATGGCAAATGAAAAAATTTTAACCATTGTTAAATAAGAATATTTTTTCATAATAGAGTTAAACTAAACTTGAGAATAATTAAGGAGGAATTTTCTTGAGTAAATCTGTTGTAGGAGTTTTTCAATCAGAACGTGTAGCAAAGGAAGCTATAGAAGACCTAAGGAGAGCAGGTTTTGAAAAAGAAATATCTTTATTAGCAAAAGATCGAAATCAAGAAGGAGCTCATCGCACACCTGATGATGATGGTGGTCAAACAATGGCTGGCGGTGAAACATTAGCTGATGGTATTACGACTGGTGGTGTGCTTGGAGGTCTTGGTGGTTTAGCTATAGGTGCAGGTGCCCTTGTTATACCTGGAATTGGTCCACTAATTGCCGCTGGCCCCATAGCAGGTCTATTATCTGGAGCTGCTGGTGGTGGAGTAGCTGGAGGTTTAGTAGACTGGGGAATTCCAGAAGAAGAAGGCCGTAGATATGAGGAAGAATTAAAACAAGATAAAATAATTGTCGCAATCAATTCTTCTGAAGAAAATATTGATGAAGCAGAAAATATCCTAAAAAATCATGGAGCGCAACAAGTAAAGGCTCATGATAAGCAGGATTAATCATCAGCTGAAAATTAGTAATTCTATAAACCCCACTTAAGTGGGGTTTTGTGTTATTAGTATTCTTTGAGCATTAGTGTAGATATTTGCTCTTTTGCCTCGAACAAAACCTAAAACTGTTAATCCTAATTCTTCAGCTATATCTATGGCAAGTGAAGTAGGTGCAGCTCTTGAAATAAGAATTGGTATTTGCATATGTGCGACCTTACCTACTATTTCTGAGGAGATTCTACCACTAGTTAAAAAGATCTTATCCTCCATAGTAATATTCTTGTTAATACAAAAACCAAGTATTTTATCAGCTGCATTATGTCGGCCTACATCTTCTCTAAAAACAATTATTTCCCCTGATTTGTGCATTAATGCTGAACTGTGAACACCACCAGTAGTCTGATACAATTCTGATTTGGACTGCATTTCCTTTAATCCATTAGACAATACATCGATAGGAACTTCTAAATGCGATAAGATCATCTTTCTTTTACCGTGATAGTGATACATACTAGTACCTTTACCACAACCAGTTGTAATCATTCTTTTTGCAAAATTAACTTTACTCAACTTACTAGTATTAGAGCTATCGACCCAAACAATGCCTTTTTCTATTTCTAAGTGAGTTTTAATATCTGCGTCTCTGGCTAGTAATCCTTCAGCGGTTAAAAACCCAATAGCAAGATCCTGTAAATACTCGGATGTACAAAGGAGAGTCACCACTTCTTCACCATTCAAATAAATTGTAATAGGTTGTTCTCCCGCAACAACATCATTAACTTTTTGAAATATTTTATTGTTATATTTTACAATCTTACGTTCAATTTTCATTTTACCTAACCCTTCAAGTTACATATTTATATAATATTCTAGGACTAATGTGCTAATATTATAATTTCCTGAAATAATTATAGATAACCTGACCACAAAAAACCAGGTGTAATTAGCTCTATTTAGCTAAAAATAATAGTGATGGACAGGTTATTAAAAAGGAGGTCATAAAAATTGTCAAAAATTATGTCTGAACAGCTAAAATATGAGCTCGCAAAAGAGCTCGGTGTTTATAACACAGTCATGAATGAAGGATGGGGTGGTGTACCCTCTCGGGAATGTGGTAATTTGGTAAAAATGGCAATCATGAAAGCTGAACAGACCATGGGAAACCAACCTAACCGTTACTAACCCTCCATCAACAAGGGCAGCTTTTTAGCTGCCTAATTTTTTTTAAGATTTTGCAAACGTTGCTCTGGGCTTACAATACTTGTAACCCTTACTCCATAGTTTTCATTTATTACGACTACTTCACCTTTTGCTATTAGAGTTCCATTCACAAGTACATCAACTGGTTCATTAGCCAACCTTTCCAGTTCTACTATGGAACCAGGTATCAGGTTAAGAACTTCATTTATAGGTCTTTTTGTTTTGCCTAAGACAACAGATACTTTTAAGGGCACATCAAGAATTAAATCTAAGTTTTTAGGATAGTCTTGCAACTGACTTGTTGATGGTATATATTCTTCCGCAGACGGTCGGGCCTTGTCTTTATTGACAGCTACATTAACAGATTCTTGAATGGGTTCTGAATCTGGCTGAGAAACAACAGGTTTAGCGGCTGGTTGTCCAGGATTCAGTAGTAAATTAGCTTCCATTCTAGCTATATCAACAGGCACAACCTGCATAATCTCACTATCAATAAGATCACCTATCTTAAGGTCAAAGGAAATAACTGACATCGGTTCTTCCTTATCCCACGGGTAATATACCTCATCTTGCTTTAAATCAACAATATTTACAATTGGTGGAGCTATTTTCACACCTATTCCAAATATGCTTGACATGGCCGTAGCAGCAGAACCTATCATTTGATTCATTGCCTCTGCTACTGCACTTACATGAATTTCGCTTAATTCTTCTGGTGGATCCGTACCAGGACCTCCCATCATTAAGTCAGCTATTATGGCTGCATCCCTAATTTTAATAACTAAAATATTAGAACCATTTAATCCATCTGTAAAGTTTACATCAATTAATAAATAGGGAATCCTAAAGGAGTCATATAATGTCTTTGCACTTATTATATTTACCCTAGGAGTAGTTATTATAACCTTTTGATTTAATAATTCCGATAAAGCCGTTGATGCAGAGCCCATGGAAATGTTACCTATTTCGCCAAGAGCATCCTTTTCCATGTCACTAAGAACACTTGAAAAATCTTTATCTTCCTGTACTGCAGTAATCTCTATACTTTTTTCAACTACTTCACTTTCTTCCCCGTTTGAATCATCAGACTGACCTTGTTTTAGAAGGGCATCTATTTCTTCTTGAGACAAGAAATTATCCATGGTTATTCCCTCCCGACACTTTGGAAGTTACTCTAACTCCAACCTTACTCCTAACTAGCCCAGGTTGTACTTTGAACCTTACATGATCGTTAACATACAATTCAAAATCATCACCTGCATTAATATCTAAAGGAATAACATCACCCTCATCGAGTCCCAGAAACTCCCTAACAGTTAACTCTGTATGCCCAACAACGGCACTTAAATCCAAAGGTACATTAAGCAATTTATTACGTATAATACTTTTTGCTCCATCTGCACCTGAAACATCTTGACTTGCAAACCAGTAATGAGCAGTCAGTTTAGAAATTACAGGTTCTAAGGTAATAAATGGTAAACATAGGTTTATAATCCCCTGTGACTGATTAACAGTTGTTGAAAGGGTAACTATTGCAACAGTTTCGTTTGGGGAAATTATTTGGTTAAACTGTGGATTAGTTTCAATATTTTCAATGACTGGCTGAAAATTAAATATGTCTGACCATGCATAAACCATGCTTTCCATCAATTTGCTAATTAGCTTTTTTAGAACACTTAATTCAATATCTGTCATTTCCCTTAAAGCAACCGGCATTTCTCCTGGGCCGCCAAATAGTAAATCAATAATAGGGAACGTAAAAGCAGGATTACATTCAAAAACAGCTGTCCCCTTAAGAGGTGACAAACTTAAAACAGCCATTAAAGTGGGGCTTGGTATTGAAACCAGAAAATCCTCATAGGTTAGCTGGTCAACAGAAGCAATTTTTACAGTAACACTAGTTCGCAAGTACCCCGATAAAAAATTAGATGCTAAACGCCCAAAATTATCGTGGATCATATGGAGGGTCCTCAATTGATCCTTTGAAAACTTATTTGGACGACGAAAGTCATAGTTTTTTATAACATCAGTTTTTGTACTTTCTGCCTTCACATCTTCCGCTGAAATTTCCCCGGTAGATAGGGCATTTAAAAGTAAATCTATTTCGGATTGAGATAAAACTTCTTTCAAGGTAAAAAACCACCCTTCATACAATCAAGCTACTTAGATGCCTTTTCCATTGCTTGTATTACTCTCTCTTGTTGAAAGGGCTTAACAATAAAGTCACGTGCCCCTGCTTGAATTGCCTCCATAACCATCATTTGCTGTCCCATTGCACTACACATTATAATCCGGGCTGAGGAATCCATTTGTTTGATTTCTTTTACAGCAGCAATCCCATCCTTTTCAGGCATTGTTATGTCCATAGTAACTAAGTCTGGTTTAAGTTCTTTGTACATTTCTATTGCCTTCTGCCCATTTTCTGCTTCACCAGCTACCTCATATCCATTCTTGCTAAGTATGTCCTTTATCATCATCCTCATAAAAGCTGCATCATCTACAATTAAAACTCGTTTAGCCATTATTGACCTCCCCTGTATTTATAAATTTATGCCTAAAGATTGAAATATTATTTCTAATGATCCTTCTTCAGGGATAAGAAAAAAATATCCATTTAGAGAAACATTTTCATCATGAAATCTTGTTTCAATTAAGAGAATGTTTTCATCAAATACGCCTCTTTCTAAGAGAGCTGCACTTAAAACAGCTGCTAGCATATCATGAGCAAGTGCTGGCACAGATGGGTTAAAAGTAAGTCTAGTCATACTAGATAACGCTATTAACATGGAACCTGTTAATATATTTCCTACTTCCTGCAAAGCAGAATATGCAATTTCATCTAACTCTGTCCTACTTCCAGGTTCAATATTCATTAACAAATCTGCTAGCATGAAGGCACTTTTTTCATCTAAGAGAAATATAACAGTACTTGGTGCACAACCTGCTACTGACAGATTGATACATACTGCCAGTTCCTCCCCCGTACCAAAGGTTTTTATAAACTCTTGCAGATTAATTACACCTGCACTAGGTACATCCATATCTATTTTTCTATCCAGCAGTTGAGCAAGAGATGTTGCAGCATTACCTGAACCTATATTACCTATTTCTTTTAAGACGTCTAAATGTATTGCTTCTAGTTTTTTCCATTGTGACAGTTTAATACACCTCTCCTTCTCATGATGGTTTTTGATAAAACCATGCTGATGTTTTTTCAAACCCAAGTTGACTATAATTTAATATACTTTCAGTGGCACCTATAAATAAAATACCACCTGGCTTTAATGCATTAAAAAAATTTACATATAATTCATTTTGAGTTTCTCTTGTAAAGTATATTGTTACGTTTCGACATACGATTAAATCATAATCATTCTCACATTTATCCCTTAATAAGTCATGTTTTCTAAATGTCACCTTATTCTTAATAGTATCAATTAATTGATATTTGCCATCTTCTTGAGTAAAATACTTGTTTAATCTCTCCATAGAGACGTTCTTTAGTAAATCACTACGATATTTTGCAGCTTTTGCTTCTTCTAAAATCCTTTCATCAAGGTCAAAAGCATGTATAGTATGCATGATCTTAGGTGTGAGGTGATCTAGTATCATTGCAATACTATAAGCTTCAGAACCTATGGAACATCCAGCACTCCATATCTTTAATCTATTAGTTTTTTTTAATAAATAAGGAAAAATATCTGTTTCCAGCTTGTCAAATATATCTTTATTTCTAAAAAACTCAGAAACATTTATTGTTATTTTTTCTAGAAACTTTTTAGCTTGTTCCTGATCTCTATTTAGTGCTAGATAGTATTCACTAAATTCCTTAAATCCCTGGCTAATCATAAGGTGCTCAATTCTTCTTTTTAATTGCTTTTCTTTATATCCACTTAGATTAAGACCAAGTTTTCTTGATATCTGTTCTTTAAATTCAGTAAAATCCAACACCAACTCCCCCCTCTATATTTCTTTAGGTACAGATCCAACAGTTCTAACCAAAACTTTGCCTGAGTCAGTTTGAAGAATCATCGTTCTGCCTTTATTCCCCCCTGTGTCCTCTGCACTTAAAGCTATATCGAGGCTATCAAGCACTTCTTTAGTCTTTTTTATGTTTCTTTCCCCAATATTTAGTAAGTTAGATGTGTTTCTTTTAAACATCTGAGCACCACCAGCTATTTTAGCTACTATGTTACTTTTTTTTGCACCAATCATTAATACTTCTCGTAGTAGCATATCTATTCCGGTGTCAGCAAATTTGGCAGGGTTGTCTGCGTTTTTAAACTGAGTACTGTCTGGTAACATAATATGTACCATACCCCCAACCCGAGCAAACTTGTCAAATAATACGATTCCAACGCATGACCCTAATCCTAGTGTAATGACATTGTGGGGACTATTTGTAACCTTCATGTCGGCTATTCCAACCCTAAATTCCTGAATGCTTTCTTCTTTAGACCATGCATTTATCATTGCGTGTCCTCCATATTTTCATTGCATAAGAAGTCAGTTGCTTATCTCAAACTACCGATTTCATTTGCGCTCTTTTTCATTATCTCATCTTGGGTTAAAAGCATTCTCTGATTTAATTGAAAAAGCCTAAGGGCCTCTATTACTTCAGCCATAGCTTGTCCTAAATCCACATTGGATCCTTCAAGGTAACCTCTTTTTAACTGTGGATTTTCTAGAATGTTTTCCAAAGAAGGGTCTGAAATTGCATAAAGATCCTCCCCGTACTTTGTTAAGCTATCTTCAGGAGGATTAGCAATTGCAAATGCTTGATCTAAATCTTCATTTTCTACATGTATGTAATCATCATAATACCCTATTGCCCTATAACCTTCATGGGTAACAAGATAGCCTTCACTATCTACTCTAAAACTCCCTTTCCTTGTATATAAATCTCCTTGAGGAGTTTCTACTATAAAAAACCCTTCTTCAGCTAGAGCAAAATCATAGAGTGCGCCAGTCTCAAACAAGACCCCCATACTAAAATCAGTATGTGTTTCAGATACTTGGGAACCATGGGGCATAACTCCAATTGGTTCAACCTCAGGACCACTTACTGAATGTATAAGTGAATCATGAAGTGTTGAAAAAGTAATGTCTCTCTTTTTATAACTTGGTGTATTTATATTAGCAATGTTATCAGACATTATATCCTGCTGAAGCTGCCGTGATAATAAACCATTTACGGAAATATACAGTCCTCTGTTAATTTTCCTCTCCTCCCTTATTATCAGAATCAAATGGTAATACCTCTTGGGGATATACCATACCTTCTTGCCTTGCAAGGCTTTCTATCTCGTACTTAGTGGGTTTGGGTGAGCCAAATGTTATAAGTAATCCAGCAATGAGAAAACCTATACCTATACCAAATAAAATTTGATTATATTTCTTAATGGTGGTTCTTATTTTTTCAAATTTAAAATTAATTGTATTTCACCCTTTCCCCTATTAAACCTTTTAGCTATATCAACTATTTCTTCTCCTTTGTGATAAGCGTCAATTATCTCATCGTATTCTTCTATGGTTTGTCTCTCTACGAGACTTTGAGAAAAAGATGGTGCTACTTTCGGACTACCCACATTTCCATATCTTTGGGATGGTACCTCACTTAACCTATCTAGGACTTCTTCTACATTATTTGACAATATATCAATTTTTTCCTCTAATTCCTCAATCTTTTTGTCTTCTGAAATTGGTTTTTTATTTGTTTTTAAAAATGAAATAGGAGTACCATTTAAGGTGGGATAAACAACAGCTATGATAATTACGCCTAAAATCAATAAAAAAATTCCCATTGTTTATTTTCCTTTCTCTAAAAATAACCGAATTTTTAATAAAATTTTGCTCTTTAGCTGAGATACTCTTGATTCAGTAATATTCATAATATACGCTATTTCCTTTAAAGTAAGTTGCTCATGGAAATACATTGCTAAAACCAACTTTTCCTTTTCTGTGAGTTCGTCAATTGCTTTTATAAGTTTATCCTGGGTTTCCTTCCATGCAACCTGCTCCTCAGGGTTGTACATAGATGGTGCGGCTAATGTATCAATTAAAGCTAAGCCCTCCCCTTCAGTTCCATCTATCCTTAAACTTTCTTGTAAGGAAACACAGCTTAGATGTGCAAACGCCATAATAATCCCATCTACTTCTTTTACAGACATATTTAGTACTTTAGCTATATCTTCCGAAGTAGTTTCTGTACCCATTTCCTGTTCAAGGCGTTCTATTGTCCTTGAAACCTTTGAAAGATTTTCACTTAAACCCCTAGGAATTATCGTGGAATCTCTTAAAGCATCTAGAATCGCTCCTCTAATTCTGAGCGTAGCAAAAGTTTCAAATTTAATGCCCTTAGCAGGAATAAACCTTTCAACTGCTTCTATTAGCCCAATAATTCCATAACTAATAACATCTTCCCTATCCCAATGTAGTGGCAGCTTTAATGTCATTCTACCTACTATCTTCTTTACCAAGGGTAGATAACTTTCGATAATGTTATCTCTAATCAGTAGATCTTTATTTAGTTGATATGACTTCCAAAGCTGTTCCCTTTCCATTATCACTCATCCTAAGTTTTTCTTATGGTTTCAATCATCTTATCAAAAACATAACCGATTATTTTATCCTGGGTTCTCTCATCTATATTGTAAAAGGATAAACCTGCCAAGTATCTTTTTACTCCGCCCTTATTCTCAGTAATATTCCTCATTACCTGACCAAATAGTTTTAGCCGCTGAGCCTTACCTTTTAGTAAAATTTCAAATTCTACAATTAAATAAGCCTTTTCTGGAGGAAATTTATCAACCTTAAGCATCATACCTCCACCACTTAAGTCAACTGCTAAAGCGGTTTGTACTGGTCTGTATTTTTCAGCATCTTTTGCTACAGATGGTGGGTGCTCCAAAACCTCATACTTTACATTTATAGCAACTTCTACCCTAACAAAATTTCTTCTTTCATGCTTTTTAACATTTTCAGGTAGACTTAAAATATATAATTTTAAGTTGTTGTCATTTTTTACACCTAAAACATTTGCTTCAAAAGTATATCTATCATTTTCTGTAAAAATACCTAAGCTAACTCTTTCTCCATTTTTTAACGATAAGACAAATCTCTTGTAGACAGGCTCTTGGATCATGAAGCTATCAACCCTGATCCCTTGTATCAAGCTCTTATATATTGTATTATCATCATCTCGTGTTACTTCAATGTTAGAATTGATCTGCAAAAATTTAAAATTTGAAGAAGACAAAACATTCCTCCCCCTATTCAAATAATCTAAACAACTTACCCATAAAGTTATCAATGCCTTTTGGAGGTTTCATTTTGCCATCAATTAAGTTAACCGCTAACTGTTTAACATCACCTGTCGCCTGGCACTTGGGATTAAACATGAAAAAGGGTACTTGGCTACAAACAGCCTTTTCTACATATGGATCCTTAGACACGTAACCCAACCTCTTAATTTTAATCTTTAAAAACCTATTAGATACTGCTTCAATTTTACTCGCTGTAGTATTTGCTTCCTTCAAACTAGAAACCTTATTTACTGCTAAAAACACCTGTGAGTTTATCTCAAACCTAGACAGAACTTTGATAACGCTATATGCATCTGTTATAGAGGTAGGTTCAGGAGTTAACACAACTAAAACATCATCAGCTGCCGATATAAAACCTAGAATAGTTCTAGATATTCCAGCACCACAATCAATAAAAAGATAATCGACTTCACTACAAACATTTCTTAACTGCTCCCACAATAATTCTTGGTGCTGCTTATCAATGCCTGCTATTTCCCCAAAACCTGATCCCCCTGGAATAATCTTGATACCGTAAGGACCCTCTACAACTACTTCGTCCAAGGTTTTTTTACCCTTTAACACATTTAGTAGATTATATTGAGGACTTAAGCCCATTAATATATCTACATTGGCCATACCTAAGTCAGCGTCCAATATCATAACCTTTTTATCAAGTTGCGCAAGGGCAATTGCTAAATTTAGAGTTAAATTTGTTTTGCCTACCCCTCCTTTACCACTAACTACAGATATTGTTCTAAAGGAGGGAATAGTTGCTTTTTTATGAGTATTATCTTTTGCGAATAGTTCTCTTAGCCTACTAGCCTGATCTAGCATTATTCCACTTCCCCTATTATTAACTTGGCCAAACCATCTGGTTCCCCAGGGATAATATCATCAGGAACATTTTGTCCATTGGTGACATAGGCAACAGGTAATTCTGTGGCCTCCACTACATTTAAAATTGAACCTAAGCTATAGGTTTCATCTGCTTTAGTAAAAACAAGTTTAGAGTACTTCAAAATACTATATTTATCGACTATTGCTATTAAATCCTTATTCTTGGTATTTACATCCAACACCAGATAAATTTCAAGAGGCCTAATTGCATCTAGAAATGTCTTTAATTCGTTAATCTGTTCAGCATTTTTTGATGACCTGCCAGCAGTATCTACTAGTATTAAATCACAGTCTTCATGATTTTTTACGGCTAACTTTAACTCCTGGGGAGTCATTACAGCTTCAACTGTTACTCCAATTATGTCTCCATAGATTTTAAGCTGAGCAACAGCTCCTATTCGGTAAGTATCAATAGTTATAAGAGCTATGTTTAATCCATGATACAACGCAAAATTTGCAGCAAGCTTTGCAATGGTGGTGGTTTTTCCTACTCCAGTTGGACCTATAAAGGCTAGTACATTACTGTTATGGTTTGCTTTGGTAACAGGTATGAAAAAATCAACCAATTTCTCTGATAATTTATCTTTTATATGAATTCTATTTAGGCATTCATCCAACTCTTGTTTTTGAAAAATATCCTCAACTCTCTTTTCTACCTCGGGCAAAAGATCTAATTCTTGGAGGATCTTTTTAAACTCTTCATGGGGATCAAATTCCTCTAAGTCACTAACTTTCACAAATGGTTTGCCATTAGCAGCATTTCTTTCCTTGACTATGATTTGCTGCAATAATTCTTTCATTTCCTGCATTTCATTGCTAACTTTATCATTATTTACTTGTGATTCTTTTACCCCTTGCTGGGTTGGTTTTTCAACAGGAATTTCATCAACTGCCGCAGTCACTTCAACCATACGCGCTTTCATGAATCCCAAAATGCCCTTTTGCCTAACCTCCTTAGAATTAATAATAACTGCATCAGGACCTAAATCCTGCCTAATAAGTTGGCATGCTTCCTTCATATCATATGCTAAGTATTTTTTAATTCTCATAGTCTTTCACCATTCCAATGGCCTCCACATCTAATTCAGGAATAAGCTCATTTAAGGATAGAACAACTAAGCTTGGCATAAATCTTTCAGTTAACCTACGAAAAGCCATTCTTATTCTTGATGAACATAAAACTACTGGTTGTAGACCCAATAAACTAAAATCTTCAACATATTTTTCTAGTTGACCAAAAATATGCTCTGTCACCTCTGGAGAAAGTGCTGGGTATACTCCATCAGATGTTTGTTGCATGGATTTCTTAACCCTTTCCTCCAAAGATAAGTCTATGGTTACTACGATCAGCTTTCCATCAGGAGCATGACTTTTACTGATTGTTCTTGCCAAGACAGCTCTAATGGATTCAGTAAGGTAATCTGAATCCTTACTTATAGGACTTCTATTAACAAGGGTTTCAAAAATGGTAATAAGGTCTCTTATGGGAATTCTTTCTGCTAAAAGATTCTGTAAAATCTTTTGCACTTCTCCTAAACTTAATAAATCAGGTACTAATCCATCCACAACTGCTGGATTTGTCTCCTGGACCAAGTCTAAAAGTTCTTTTACTTCTTGTCTACCTAACAGCTCGTAAGCATGGGATTTAACAAATTCTGTTAAATGGGTAATTAATACAGTAGCTGAATCAACAACTGTGAAACCCTGCATTTCAACCTTTTCTTTAACTTCTTCATTGACCCACCAAGCTGGTAAACCAAAGGTCGGCTCTGTTGTGGCTATCCCTTCTACTTCTATTGTTTCATCACCAGGACTCATTGCTAAGTAGTATCCTGGGAGTATCTCTCCACTAACTATTTCATTGCCCCTGATTTTAAAGCGATACCTATTTGCATCTAGCTGCAAATTATCTCGTATTCTGATAGGCTTTACATAGATGCCAAGTTCCCTTGCACATTGTCTTCTGACTGCGGAAAGTCTATCTAACAAATCTCCATGCTGCCCTTCATCTGTAAGAGGAATCAGGTTATAACCAATTTCTATTTCTAGTGAGTCTACCTGCATTAGTGATAATACATTTTCAGGCTCTTTTGTCTCTCCTGTACTTTGTTTAAGCTCTTCCTCATCCATATCAATCTGTTTTCTCTCATTCTCATTATGCAGCATGTATGCTGTAAAACCGGTTGCAGATGCTAAGATAAAAAACGGTATACTAGGAAGTCCTGGAAGTATTCCTAGAATTGCAAGAATAATGGCAGTTAACCCAATTACCTTTGGAAATACAAACAACTGTTCACTTATATCTTTTCCCAAACTCTGTCCTGTAGCTGCTCTTGTGACCAAAATACCTGTGGCTGTGGAAACTAATAAGGCAGGAATCTGAGTCACTAAACCATCTCCAACTGTTAATAACGTATAAAGCTGTAAAGCTTGGGAGATATCTAACCCTCTCTGCCATACTCCAATAACTAATCCAGCCAAGATATTGACCAACACTATAACAATACCTGCTATGGCATCACCCTTAACGAACTTACTTGAACCATCCATGGCGCCAAAGAAATCTGCTTCCTTTTGAATAGTTTCCCGTCTTCCCTTAGCCTCCTGATCAGAAATAATTCCTGCATTTAAGTCAGCATCTATACTCATTTGTTTACCAGGCATGGCATCTAATGTAAAGCGAGCAGCTACTTCTGCAACCCTACTAGCGCCATTTGTAATAACAACAAATTGAATAACAGTAATAATAAGAAATACAATAAATCCCACTACATAGTTGCCCCCTACTACAAAATTACCAAAAGCTGCAATAACCGATCCAGCACTTCCTTCTCCTAAGATTAGCCGTGTTGAAGATATATTAAGTGCCAATCTAAAAAGAGTAACTACAAGGAGTAAAGAAGGAAATACTGAAAACTGTAATGGTCTGGTAATGAACATAGTGGTTAAAATAATAATCAAACCTATTGTTAAACTTAAGGCCAGTAAGATATCTAATATATTCGGATGTATAGGTATTACTATTATTAGAACAATAGATATAATAAGTGCCGCTATGATAATGTCGGCATATCCTAGTGCCTTTCTTAGTGTCTGGAAAAAAACTGATTGGTTTTGCGGCATTTATAATACTCTCCCTTTGTTCTTTAACCTGTACAAAGCAGCTAAAATCTCTGCTACAATTTGATATAATTCAAATGGTATTTCCTGTCCTATTTCTACAGCTTCGTATAGACCCCAAGCTGCTGGTTTGTTTTCTATGACAGGGATCCCATTTTCCTTAGCTAATTCAATTATTTTTAATGCAACATACCCCGCACCCTTAGCAATCACTAATGGAGCATCTGTAACACCATCTTCATATTTTAAAGCAATCGCAAGGTGGGTAGGATTTGTAACAACGACTGTTGCCTCTGGAACTTGAGTCATCATACGACTCATTGCCATCTTTCTCTGTTTCTCTTTAATCTTTGACTTAATAAGTGGGTCTCCTTCACTCTGCTTATACTCCTGCTTAACCTCATGTTTTGTCATTTTAATTCTTTCTTTGAATTCCCATTTTTGGTATGTAATATCTAGAATAGCTACTATAAAAAAAACTAGCGCTGCTCCTATAGCTACCTGAAACAATACATTAGCTATTAAGTTACTAATGCCCTCCAGACCCATGTCAACCATAAATAGCATTTTATCAAAGTTGCTTCTAACAATTAAGAATACTGTTATACTAACAATCATCACCTTAAGAATGGCTTTAGCCATTTCAACAAGTGCTTTTTTTGAAACAATGCGTTTAAAACCTTCAATTGGATTAAGGTGACTAAGCTTGGGCTGAATTGATTCTGGCGTAACTTTAAAACCAACCTGGAGCATATTGGCAGATATACCAATAATCACAGTAATTATTAGTACTGGTGCTACTGTCTCAAAAAAAGTAGTCATGAAAATCCTTATAATATAAATCAGTTGTCCATGGGTCAGCTCCTTTGTTAATTCCTCCGTATAGATATGAACAATAAAGCCGGTTATTTTTTCACCATAATATCCTCTAATCCAAAACAGAGTTATAACCAAGATAAAGATAGTTAATGCTGCATTTAAATCGGTACTTTTTGCTACCTGCCCTTTTTTTCTAGTTTCTTGTTTCTTCTTGGGTGTAGCTTCCTCTGTTTTTTCCTCTTCAGCAAATAACTGTAAATTGATACTTTTTAATCTTTCATCAAGGCTCATTGTACCAAAATCTCCATTACCGTTATTAGATCCTTTTCCATCTGGGAAAGCAGGTGGCCTACAACTGTTACAAACAATGGTAATACCAATGCAAGGGTGAGCATCCCCAAGCCAGCCTTAAGAGGAAAACCCAGAATAAAGACATTGATCTGGGGTACTGTCCTTGCCACAAGACCCAGAGAGATATCAGCTATGATTAATACTGCAACAATTGGGGCTGCAATCTTAAAAGCAAGTGCAAAGATGCCTACAAAGGTTTTCAAAATATATAATGAGATGGCAGGATCAAATACCGCATTGGTCAAAGGAACTAGAGTATAGCTATGAACTAAAGACCCGATTAAAACATGGTGTCCATCTATTGCAAGAAAAATTAAAATTGCTACAAGATATTTGAACTGACCCATTAGGGTTGTCCTAGTTTGAGTTTGGGGATCTAATACAGTTGCCATGGCAAATCCCATTTGAATATCTATAAGTTCACCGGCAATTCTTATAGCCGCAAATATCATATTTGTAATAAAACCAAGGGTTAACCCTACTGCAACCTCTTTGAGCACTAAGAGCCACCACGCTAGTAATGCAATATCATCAAGTGGAGTAAATGGCACAAGAGGTAGAAGTATAACTGCAAGGGTAAAACTAAAACCTATTTTAACTAATGCTGGTACTCCCTGAATGGAAAAGAAAGGTGCAATTGCGACAAAGGAAGATGCTCTAGCAAATATTAGAAGCCAACCTTGAATAATAAAGAAATCAAACATATCTGCCTACCGTACCATATTTGCCAAATTGCCAAAGATACTTCCGGCAAAATTGGTCAGAGATGTAAGCATCCAGGAACTAAACATAAATATTGCAAAAAAAACAGCAATAAGTTTTGGAACAAAAGTTAGTGTCTGTTCCTGAATCTGTGTAGTCGCCATTAGCACGCTTATAGCTAAACCTACTATCAAACCTGTCCCTAAAGCAGGTAGGGCAAGTAATAGTGCTAGACTTAGGGCTTCTCTTGCTAAGTGAATTACAAATTCTTGAGTCATTTAAGCATCACCTTACAATCCATAGCTTTGTAGTAAAGATTTAATGACTAAATACCATCCGTCAGTCATAACAAATAGCAGTACTTTAAAGGGTAAAGAAATAATAATTGGGGGAAGCATAAACATACCCATAGACATTAATGTACTTGCAATTACCATATCTATAATAAGAAATGGAATAAATATCAAAAACCCCATTTGAAATGCTGTTTTTAATTCACTAATTACAAAAGCTGGAATTAAAACCATAATCCCAATTTCCTCTTCACTTTCAGGTCTATCCATATTAGAAGCATTAACAAATAAAGCTAAATCCTTTTCCCTTGTATGAATAAGCATGAAATCTTTTAAGTGTGTTTCTGCATTTTCAAGAGCAGCCTCCTGAGATATTTCATTTGCCAAATATGGTTCTAACGCATCCACTCTTACCTGATCAAAAACCGGTGCCATGACAAAAAAGGTTAAGAATAATGCCAAACCTATTAACACCTGATTGGGTGGTGTTTGTTGCGTCGCCATTGCAGTTCTCACAAAGGATAGTACCACTACAATCCTGGTAAAGGATGTCATTAAAACCATAAATGCTGGTACTAATGCCAAAACTGTTAGCAAAAACAATACCCTTAAAGTATCAACAACCTCCTCAGGTTCACTAGTAGGATTTATCCTAAAATCAATACCTGGCAATGGTTGTGCCACAAGCTGGCTTGGAAAAACTATCACTACTAAGATTAAAATTAAAGCGAGAATTATAAAATTGCGTGGTCTCATTGTCTGCCTTCCTCCCGCTTTTTGAACTTTGTAAGAATATGTGCAAATGTCTGGGAACCAGGCCCACTATCCTGTGATGGTACATAATCTGATAGTTTACTAATCATTTCAACCTGATTCTCTGTTACTCCGTATAGGAAATACTCCTCTCCAACCTTTACAATTACTAAAGATGCCTTGCTTCCTACACCTAACTGTTCTACTACTTGGAGATATCCCCTATGAAAAGAAAATGTTCTACGGGTTAAAAAGAACTTAATAAACACCAAAGCTAACACTAATACCAGGGGAAGAAAGATTAATATTCTAAGTAAGGCTTTCCAAAAGTCAAATTCTAGCACAATAATCCTCCAGTTCACTCTTCATTGTTACTAATTAAGCTACCAACTCTAATTCCAAAAACTTCATTTATGATAACAACTTCACCTTTAGCAAAAACTTCACCATCTACTCTCATATCCACGGGTTCTCCTGCCATTTTTTCAAGACTAATAATATTTCCTTCAATTAAAGCAAGTACTTCCCGCAAAGTCATGGATGCACTAGCAAGCTCTACAGTCATATTTGTTTTTAGATTATTAAGAACTTCAAAGTCTAGCTCTGGGGAAATCTTTCCATTCTCTTCAAAGGGCATAAATTTTACTTTTTTTACTTCAGGTTCTCCATTTAAAGTTTCTAGCATTTCCTTTATCTTATCTTCACTTAGGTGAATGGCGCTTCCCCCCTTTACTGGATAATAAATTCTTCGAAATACAAACCAATAATTTCGCCATCAACTAATATCTCGTTAATTGATGCAATTAATTCCTGCCTCAATGCTTCTGTTTTTTCATTGCTATCTAAATCAACTACCTTTTTCTCACGTAAAATATTGATTATTGTATCCTTAACCCTATGACCTTTAAGTTCTAGTTCAGAAACCAACTTTTTCTCAGCATGTTCTAAGGTAATCTGAGTTCTTAGATATCTGCGGTGTCCTGCATCAGCCAGATTTATTGTGAAGCTAGGTATTGTTACTGTTTGAACATCTTTCATTAAAATTGTTCCATCATCAGTAGCATTCGCTACCGTAGAAAAGTAAAATCCTAATAATCCTGAAACAATTATTAATGGAATTGTTAAAATAAGAACCCATTTTATCCATTTTCTTTTTGGTTTAGTCTCTTGAGTTTGACTCTGTGTCTGTTCCGCCATCTTCTAACACCTCACTTTTAAAAGGATCCTCTGCATTAATAACAATTATAACTCGTCTATTAAGCAGCATATTTTCAGGGCTATCATTTGCCACAATAGGGTGAAATTCACCAAGTCCAACAACAGCAAATCTTTCAGGCTCCATTTCTAGACCATCAACAAAGTATCTAACAACGCTTAGTGCTCTGGCAACTGATAATTCCCAGTTACTTGGAAATTTTTGAGTGTTTATAGGCCTATCATCTGTGTGGCCTTCTACTGACGTCATGTAAGGTAATTCTTTTAAAAGAGGTGCTAATGTGGTTAGTACTTCTTTAGCATTTGATTTTAAATCTGCTCTTCCTGAATCGAAAAGTATCCTATCTTTGATCTCCAATGCAATACCTCTTTTTTCAAATCTAACTTCTACAATTTCTTGGAGCTCATGTTCGTCTATATAATTGACAACTATATAATAAACCTCAACAAGGGGATTTTCCTCAATAACGTCCTGGAATTCACCTAAATCTAGATTTTCATTCTCATTATCCTTCTCATTAATATCCTGAATGGTTTTATCCTGCAATATACTATCATCAGTTTCAGGCTCAGGTGGTGCTTCTAGTGGTTCTGATCCTAAATGTAATATTCCTGATCCTTGAAAAGAAGCCACAAACTGTTCAAATTTAATAACATCTATAATTGAAAAGGAGTAAAGAAGCACAAAGAATACTAAAACCAATGTGACAAGGTCAGAATATGTAACCATCCAAGATGGTGCTCCTTCCTCTTGTCTCTTTCTTTTTGGCATACGACTCATGAGAATGCCGCCTCTTTTTCTTTAGTTGACCCATCTAGCATTTCTAGCTTTGGACCAATAAAAGATTTTAGTTTCTCTTCTAAGATTCTGGGATTCATGCCTGATTGAATACCAATTATTCCCTCCAGCATTAAATATCTAGCCAATGTTTCTTCTTCACTCTTAAGCTCTAGTTTTCCAGCCATGGGGATAAACACTAGATTTGCTAGAAGAGCACCGTAAAATGTGGTTAAGAGCGCTAAGGCCATAGCTGGTCCTAAAGCACTTGGATCATTTAATTTAGAAAGCATCTGAATAAGTCCAATAAGGGTACCTATCATACCAAAGGAAGGCGCATATACACCCCATGCCCTAAAAACTTTTTGCCCAAGCTCATGTCGTTGACTTGTATAATCAATATCTGTTTCCAAAATATCTTTAATTAAATCAGGATCAAGAGCATCTACCATAAGTCGAATACCCTTCTGATAAAATGGGTCCTCTAGTCTTTCCACATCATCTTCTAATCCCAACAAACCTTCTCTTCTCGCCTTTCTAGCTAGGTCAGCAAAAATATCAATTATTTCTTGAAAGTCAACTCCCTTGTTTTTAAACACATTTCTGCTTGTCTTTAGTACATTAAGAACTTGCTGGGAATTGAAGTTAACAAGTAATGCTGCAAATGATCCCCCAACTGTAATCATTAATCCTGGTATACTAATAAATAGTCCAATATTACTACCTATCATAATAGATATTAAGATCATGATGAATCCAGCAACAATACCAATTAGACTTAGCATATCGAACCTGTTCATTAGTCCACCTCACCTGGAAACGTATTCGCCTGTTTTAAAATCATACTCTGATAAGCTAAAGCTTTATCAATTACCTCGTCCATACTATCCAATACAATTATCTTCTTTCCACTAGTCAAAGTAATTACTGTCTCAGGCATATTCTCTACCTTTTCTATGAGGCTAGCATTTATTACAATAGTCCTTTTATCCATTGTAGTTAGCTTAATCACACCCAACACCCCATCTATTTGTATTATGTATATATGTGGCTGATAGAACAGCTACATTAACTGTTCAATCAGCCACTATTTTATTTAAGTTTAGCCTTACCTCTTAATTTGAGCTAACTCTTGAAGCATTTCATCAGAAGTTCTTATTGTCCTAGCATTGGCCTGGTGTCCCCTCTGGGTCACGATCATATCTGTAAATTCTTCAGCCAAATCAACATTTGACATCTCAAGGTTGCCTGGAAGTAAGGAGCCTTGTCCATGCCTACCATTTGGACCATCCAAGTTGGGAATACCAGAGTTGTTGGTTTCATTGTACATATTCATACCAATCTTAGATAAACCCATAGGATTATTGAACTTTGCAACTGCGATAGGAGCTGCAACTCCATAGTCGTGGGGAGTACCATCATCATAATATATATTATCCGGTGCAAAACTACCAATATTTCCTTGATCATCATTAAATGTTATATAGCCCTGTGCATCTACAGATACATTACTTACATTGCTAATGGGTACTTGTACTAAACTTAAGGTTCCATCAACATCTGGATCGGCATCAGAAACATAGCTCAATACATATTTACCTGTGGAAGTACACACTAAAAATCCTTCTTCATCAAAAGCAAAATTCCCAGCTCTAGTGTAAGCTACACTCCCAGGATCATAGGATGCATCGGGATCTGCCCAATTAACTTCCCCGTTGATATCCCTTACTGCATCTGCAACTACAAAATATCCATCACCCTGAAGCATTACATCAAAGTTATTACCAGTTGACATGGCCGGTCCCTGGGTATGTAGTACATCAATACTGCCAAGGCTGACTCCTAGACCTACCTGAACCGGGTTCATACCACCCACATTAGCTGTAGGCTGGGAAGCACCCCTAAGTGTTTGGCTAATCATGTCCTGAAATACTGTCCGGGATTTTTTATAGCCTATTGTATTGATATTAGCTATGTTATTACCTACAACATCCATCTTAGTCTGGCTTACTCTTAAACCAGCAACACCTGAATATAGTGAACGCATCATAATAAATCGACCTCACTTTTCCTTTTATTTTGTTTCCGAACCTGCATCCATCAGTCAGCAGGTTTTTGGGCTTCCTCAAGGAGGTCCGGCCCTTTTCAGTTATATAATCACAGCACTATCAATATTAGTAAAAACATTTTCCTTCATTCTTTCACTCTCAACTACTGTTATAACCGTATTGTTTTTAACGCTTACAACTAGTGCAGCATTATCTGTTAACACCAAGGATTCTTTGCTACCCTTTTGAGATGCTGTTTGTACTGCCTTTGAGATTTTCTCCAGTTGGGCTGGTTCAAACTGTAAACCACTTTGTAGCATTCTCTGGGTTGCATGGGCACTAAATTTAAGTTGACCCTGAGTGTTCCCTATTTGGGATTGCAATATTTCCTGAAATGCACCTTTTGCAGTCTGTGTCTGTTTAGTAGCTTTGTTTTGACCTTGGTTAACTGGTAATATGGGTTGCTTATGAATATTTATTCTTTGAGTCATTATTGATCATCACCTTCTTCTGTACCACCAGAACCCTCTTCTCCAGAATTTTCGTCTCCAGGATCTTCAATTATAGGTAATTCTCCATCACTATCTGTTACTGCAAGAACATAAGCTGCCGGGATTTCACGTTCTACCATAATTAGATAAGGTAGCCCTTCTTTTACTTTTACACTCGTAACAATCCCTTCAATAGGTTCCTCTATCTCAGGGTCAATAGCTCTAACTTTTTTCCCAATGTAGGAAACAGCTTCAGATAAAACAATAGAAGCAGCCATCTCCCTTTGGTTATAAAGCACTTCCAGCGTAGCCTCAGTTGTTAATGAAATTGATTCATTCATGTTTTGAAGCTGTTCCAAAGAAGAGAATTGGGCCATTTGTGCTATGAATTCTTTATCATCCATCGGTTCCAACGGGTTTTGATTTTTAAGCTGCGTAACTAATAAATGAAGAAATTCATCTTTACCAAGTTCCTTTTTTACCGTTCTGCTTAAATCATCTTGCTGAGTATTGTATGTGCTAGTTTTACTTATGTCCACGTAATCACCTCCTAGGCTAAATAATTAACTCCATCCATTTGGTTATTATTTGAAAACTCTTGTGGAAGAATCTCAATTGCTTCATCATTAGCTATATTTTGGTAATTCATTTTATTGTAGCTTTTGCTACCCCTTTCATTTTGGTTTCCTTGGTAAGTATCTGCTTCTTGTCCCCCAACATTTACTCCCAGATATTCAACCTTTATGCCTTGTTCCTGCATAGCGTTTTTAATTTGTTGCATTGCTGAGTTTAGAATACTACCAGTATGATTTTTATCTGCCGTCAAGCTAGCTGTAATCAAGCCTTCATTGTAAATTAAGTGGACTTTCACTTTTCCAAGAAATTCAGGCTTCAGTTGAATTTCCATAAATGTTTTCCCCTCAGCTATATGGGTTTGAGTTTTTTGAACAATTTGTTGTGCCACATGCCAGGAGTTGCTATGAAGGGTATTTACTTCAGGCCGTGAAGCTAACCCATTATTTGAAACTTTATTACCCTCATTGGTTACATTAGGGTTCATGTCCTGGACAACCTTAGCAAAACTCTTATCAGTTGATTTGAAATTAGCTTTGGCTAACTCCTTTTTGCTATTTGATATATTGCTATTTGCATTAGGGTTCTTAAAATCGGATTTGGTGTCGGGTGACTGCTTTCCATTGCTATCTATTAGTGGATCTTGGGCCTTAGTACTCATAGACTTTTGAGATATCCTGATATTATGAGACTCATCTTGTACTTTGTACTCTTTTTTGTTTCCCTTTAAATATTGCATTTTATTTAAGAAGCTGAGTACTGCAACATCCTTGTTAGAGTCTTTATTAAGATTTGCACCAAATGCGTCTTGAGTAGTCCTTAGTTCATTGGTATTCTTTAATTCATTGGTATTCTTCGATTCATTGGTATTCTTTAATTCATTGGTATTCTTCGATTCATTGGTATTCTTTAATTCATTGGTATTCTTCGATTCATTGGTATTCTTCGATTCATTGGTATTCTTTGGTTCATCTGTAGCCCTTAGTTGATTATGTTTGACGAATTGATTAGTTAATCGCTTATCTATACTTTCCTTCTTATTTACCTGATGTCCATTCTGGTCAGCCATTGCATGCCTTAAGTTAGATGTTTTCATTGTTCTTAAAGGTTTAGTCTTGTCAGGAAAATCTTTACTTAACTGATATCCTATCTGACCATGGTCATCATCTGTCAATTTTTCGTTGTCGTTACCTATCTCATCCTCATCGCTTTCAACTTTTTCCTGGTTCTTAGTAGCATCATTGGCCTTCACCTTAAGAGTACCTTTTGGCACCTCAGCTTTAGAAGTCTGGTCTTCATTTACTTTTGAGGAAAGCACCTCTGCAAACTCACCCTTGTGTGGATTATCAATTTTCATGCTTTCATGTGAGTTTCCAGTTTGAGGTGTTTGAACTAGGCTATCAATAACGCAAATCATATTCTGCATTTTTTCACCTCCTCTCAATATCAACATTCTTAAACAACAATTCTTTAATTTTTCTTATTTTCCTCAAAAAACTTGTTTAATGCCATTTCATTTAATTCCATTAGCTCTTTGCGATCCATTTCTTTATAATAAATATTTTCCTGTTTACCCTTTAGCTTTTCAATAACCTTTCGGTCTCTACTTGCCTCAACAACCTCTACACGGCACTTATCAACTGTAAAAGATGCCTCTTTTACAGCACTTGCTTGTTCATCAATGATTCCATCTAAATACTCCATGTAAGCTAGTTGATGGCCAAACATCAAAATGTTTACCTTCTTAGCAGGAGTGTTAATTGTACACAGCTTGTGCCGCCTTTGAGTAACTAACAGTTCTTCTTCTAAAATTCTTCTCTTATCCTGTACATGCGCTAATTTTTCTTTCTTTTTCTCTTCGATATTTTCTTTGTAGTTTAATAATTTTTGTAACGGAAATTGAAAATCCATTTTTTGTTCTCCTCTACCCTTGATTAATTAGCCCTGTCATTAAATTCCTTGTCTCATTATAAGGGTAAACCTCATTAATATCCTGGCAAAGAAGCTGGTTAATCTTATCATTCAATGCTATTGCTTTGTCTATTTTCGGATTAGAACCCTTCACATAGGCACCTATGCTTATTAAATCTTCATTTTGTCTATATACTGCAAGATTAGTCCTGATTTCACCAGCAGTGGATTGCTGTGTGTCATCAACAATGTTGACCATGAGGCGACTAATGCTATCAAGAACGTCTATTGCTGGGAAGTGGTTTCTTGCTGCTAGTTCCCGAGACAGTACAATATGTCCATCTAATATACCTCTTACAGCATCAGCTATTGGTTCATTAAAATCGTCACCATCTACTAGCACATTATAAAGTGCGGTAATTGAACCCTTCTTGGTGTTACCTGACCTTTCAAGAAGCTTCGGCAAAAGCGCAAAAACTGATGGAGTGTAGCCTTTAGTTGTTGGTGGTTCCCCAACAGCCAGCCCTACTTCCCTCTGGGCCATAGCAAATCTAGTAACTGAATCCATCATAAGCATTACCTTTTTCCCTTGATCTCTAAAGTACTCTGCAATCGCATGGACAATAAAGGACCCTTTAATTCTCAACAAAGCAGGTTGGTCTGATGTAACTACTACAACTACAGACCTTTGCAAGCCTTCCTTACCAAGATCCTTTTCAATAAATTCAAGTACCTCCCTTCCTCTTTCTCCTATTAGACCAATAACATTTATATCTGCAGAGCTCTTTCTGGCAATCATCCCCATTAGAGTACTCTTACCAACACCACTACCTGAAAATATACCAATTCTTTGACCTTCTCCTAGCGTAAGAAATCCATCTATTGCCTTGATGCCTGTAGTAAGTATGCTACTGATAGCTTTTCTGTCCAATGGATTTGGTGGTTTAGCAATAACAGGATAGAAGTCATTAATTCCATTTAATGAGCTTGCATCTAATGTATTACCAAGACCATCCAATACTTTGCCTAAGAGACCATCCCCAACAGGTATTCTGTGGTTTTTTCCTGTAGAGTAAACCCGGCATCCAGGCGATATCCCTTTAAAGTCTCCTAGTGGCATCAATAGTGTGTAATAATCTTTAAAACCAACCACTTCTGTAAGAACACTCTCATCGAGTACCATTACATGACAAATCTCACCAATAAATGCTTTAATGCCTTTGACTTCTATGGTCAATCCTATTACTCTTGCAACCTTGCCAATAAAAGAGTATGGAGTAATACCAGATATTTTATTAATCTGCTTTTGTAGATTGACTGAACTACCCAAATCATTCAGCTCCCAATATGGCAATGCCCATATTTTCAAGTTGTGCCTTTAACCCTGCATCTATCAGGCCATTTTCACTTTCAAGCATGCAGCTGCCCTGGGATAAACCACTTTCATCAATGATATACACTCTGCAGTATTCACCTAAAGCTTCCTGGATCTCAGTTTTTCTTTGTCGTAATAAATATCCATCTTCAGGGTTAACAAATATAGTAATCTGATCAGCCTGTCTAAAATGGCTACATGCTTCTTTAACAATATCAACAATGGTTTCAGGTGCAAGCGAAAGCTGTTTAACTATAATTTTTTCTGCTATTGAAATAGCAAGTCTTGATAAATCCTTTTCTAAATCCTTGATAATTGTTTCTCGCATTTCATATGTTTCCAAAAGCGCTTTTTTGATCTCTTCATATCTTATTAGAGCCTCTAATCTAGCCTTTTCCATCCCTTCGTGGTAACCTTGTTGCTGTCCAATTTCATAACCTTCATCCAGCTTATTCTTTAACTGTTCTTCAGCACTTTGCAATATCTCTTGCGCTTTGTTTTTTGCATCTTCTATTACTGTTGAAGCTTCTTTTTCAGCAGTATTTAAGACTGGGTCTATGTCTATAGCCTTTCGTTCATCAAGATAACTTTCTCTTGATGAAGCTTCAATTAACACTTCATTATTTATACAGGGTGTCTTAAGTAATTTAGACAACGATAGCATCCTCTCCACCGCGGGATATAATTATTTCTCCTGCTTCGTCCAGCCTTCTGATAACCTGAACAATTTTCTGCTGAGCCTCTTCCACTTCTCTTAACCTAACAGGCCCTAACATTTCTATGTCCTCGGCAAGCATTTCCCCGGCCCTCTTTGATAGATTCTTAAGTACCCTATCAGTAACTTCTGTGCTCGACCCTTTAAGGGCATAGGCCAAATCTTTAAAGTCAATTTCTCGAAGAACTCTACGAATTGATTGATCATCTAGGGTAATAATATCTTCAAATACAAACATCCTTTTTCGAATTTCTTCAACTAACTCCTGATCTTCTCTTTCAAGCTCTTCCAGAATACTCTTTTCTGTACCTCTATCAACCCTGTTTAAAATATCTACAAGGGTATCAATGCCACCAGCTACTGTAAAATCTTGATTTACTACAGAAGATAATTTCTTTTCCAATACTCCTTCTACTTCTTTTAGCATTTCCGGAGAGGTCCTCTCCATAGTGGCAATTCTTCTTGTAATATCTGTTTGCATTTCTTCTGGAAGTGAACTTAAAACTATTGCGGCTTGATCAGGTTGTAAATATGAAAGTATTAGTGAAATAGTTTGTGGGTGTTCATTATTTATAAAGTTTACAAGCTGTTTTGGATCGGTCTTTCTCAATAGATTAAAGGGTTTTATTCTAGATGCTTCTGTTAACCTTTTTATCAACTCAGTAGCCTTTTGAGGTCCAAGCGCCTTCTCCAAAACCTCTCTAGCATATTTAATTCCGCCGGAAGCAATATAGGTCTGGGCCTCATGAAGTACTAGGAACTCTTCAAAAATTTTCTTCTTCACTTCAGGATCCACATTAGTTATATTTGCAATCTCTGAACCGATTCTCTCGATATCCTCTTCTCTGAAATTTTTGAGTACTTTTGAGGATACATCAGGGCCCAGAGCAATTAGTAAAATAGCTATTTTTTTTATTCCTGTTAACTTACCTTCCTTACTCACCAAATACACCTACCTAAACTCGTAAAATAATTTAGTCTTCCATAAGCCATTGTCTCAATAGCGCTGCTGTTTCTTCTGGTTTGTCTTTTGCTACCTTCTGTACCTTTTCCTGTTTTTTGACTGATTCTTCCTTTGGTTTAGGAGGCTCAATTTCCTCTTCCATTTGTCCTACTGGAATTGGTCTTTGCAAAACCGGGTCCGTCTTAAATGCTTCTCCAAGGGTTTTAACAATTATTACTAATAATATGAAACCTAATATTGCAGCTAAAGCTCTAAACCCCCAGCCTATATATGTTTTCATCTGTTCTTCTTTCCTCTGTTGCAAAGAGGTTACTGTCATCTGCGCCTCAGCTTCCTGTAATGCTGTTTTATCAAACTCCATGCTCATTACTGCAATCTGGTCTCCCCGTTCAGGATTAAAACCTATTGCAGCACCAACAACTTGACGGATTGATTCAACCATTTCATCTGTAAGTGTACCGTCAATGGCAACTGCAGTTGATAAGGAAATAAGTCTACCTGGTGCATAAACAACAGTTTCCTGAAGCTGATCCAACTCATAGTTGGTGACTCTTTCAGATATAGTACTACCACTATCACCGCTTTCCAATTCAGGATAAGTTGTACCCAAATCTTGAAGGTTATCCTCTCCTACAACTCCACCTTCAGCATTGTTAATATGTTGTTCATCAATTATTTCTTCACTTCTAATATGTGATTCGCCAAACTCAATTCTAGTAACTTCACGCCGATCATAATCAAGCTCTGCTGTCACCATGGTAACAGCTTGACCATTACCCAGCATCGGCCGCAAAAGATTTTCTACTTTCTGTTCTAAATCTTTTTCAAATTTTCTTTTTTGCTCAAACTGTTTTCCTTGTGAAACCATTAAACTTCCACTATCATCAAACAGCCCTTCACTTAGGATAATTCCTTGTGTATCAATAATATTTACGTTCTCGACTGCTAACCTCTCTACACTTCCTGAAACAAGATTTACTATGGCCATTACCTGGTCTGGGCGTAAAGTAGCCATTGGAGCAAGCTTTACAACTATAGAAGCAGATGCTTTTCCCTGGTCTCTAATAAATAGACTCTGTTCGGGAATAACTAGATGAACCCTCGCTTGTTCTACTGCCTCAAGCTGTATAACTGTCCTTCTAAGCTCCTCCTGTAGTGCTCTCTGATAATTAAGCTGCCTTTCAAAATCAGTAATTCCCAATTTACTCTCGTCAAATAGCTCAAAACCTGTACCACCAGAAGCAATTACCCCTGAAGCAGCTAATTGTAGACGCAAATCATAGACTTGATTTGCAGGAACCAAGATAGTAGTACCTTGATTCGCTAATTGATAAGGGACACCCATCTCTTGTATTTTATTCACAACTTCCCCTGCTGCCGTTGGTTCCATGCCAGTAAACAGTTCAGCATATTCAACCTTTGTAAACCACTGTACAAAAAAACCAGCAGATAGAAATACTGCTATGGTCATAACAATAAAGATAGTCTTTTGTGTTTTTGTTAAGGCTTTCCATTTTGCACTAATAACTGATAAATTCATTGCTATTCTAACCCCCAACAAATCTCCATTGTTAACGAATATATATGGAAAGTATTAATCATTATATCTGCATCTTACTTATTTCCTGATATGCTTCAATTAGCTTATTTCTTATTTGTAATGTAAGCTGCATTGCTAGTTCTGCCTTTTCAGTTGCTATCATAACTTCATGTAACTCCACATCATCACCTACTGCCATTCTCTGTGTCAATACATCAGCTTCTATCTGTAATTCATTGGTTTTATTTAAATTTTCCTTTAAAAAGCTAGCAAAACTACCTAGTTCAACCTTAGGTTTATTATTAGTTGCTACATTAGGTAAGCTCAATGGTTGTACTTGAAATAATGAAACTTTCATTTACTTTTTTAGCCCCTTCCTATTTCCAAGGCCTTTAAGGCCATGGCTTTTGTAGCATTTAAAACTGTAACATTCGCTTCATAACCTCTTGTTGCTGTAATCATGTCTGCCATTTCTATTACTAAGTCAACATTGGGCATTGCAACAAAGCCTTTTTCATCGGCATCAGGATGGTTCGGATTATATACCATTTTGGGAGGGGATTGGTCTCTAACAATAGCTCCAACTTCTACGCCTTTTGTTTCATAAGTTCTACCGTTACTATTCAACTCCCTAGATAGTTTTTCTTTAAATACTGCTGCTCTTTTTTGATAAGGTCCACCGTCAGGAGATCTAGTTGTGCTTGCATTTGCAATGTTGTTAGCCACTATATCTAATCTAAGCCTTTCAGCTGTGAGTCCGCTTGCACTAATATTTAGAGTATTAAACAATTTCATCTTTACCTTCTCCCTTCAGAAATTGTATGTTTTAATAAGCTTATTCTTTTATTCAATTGAGAAATAAGACTGTTATAGTAAAGTGAATTAGCAGCCATTTTAGTCATTTCTTGATCCAAGTCAACGTTATTCCTATCCATTCTCATGCTTTGGAATTCATTTCGAAGTACTCTTGGCTCAACTTTCAATAAGGTAGGATATTTAAGTATATGGTCAGGATGGGTTCTAGACATCTGAACTTTGTCGGACTTAACTAGTGCAGCTCTCAACTCATTCTCAAAGCTAACCTCTTTCTTCTTATAACCTGGTGTATTAACGTTAGCAATATTGTTGGCAATGGTATTTTGCCTAGCTGAAGAACCATCAAGACCCTTTTGCAAAGTAACTAAAACATCACTCTTAAAAACATCCATTAAACTTCCTCCCATATAACAGTTTTTGCAAACCATAAACTGTCAGGATAGGCACAAAAACGCCTTAAAAACCAATTATGTCCAATAGAGATAAATTCAACAAATTTAACAAATTTCCTGCAAAATCTGACATCTTTTTTTCAAACAAAAAAACCTACCAATTGCTAGATAAAGCAAAGGCAGGATAGGTTTATTCAACCCACACTTTGCAACCTGGCAATCATGGTTCATAAATTAGAACGTTAGACCCAAGGCTTTGCGTCACCACCTTTCAATGGTTTTGCCCTCAATATTCAATATTTTACAGACAGTATTCTACATTAAACTTCATATTCCTTTTAATTTATACCACATTTTGTAAAAAGATCTAAGAAATATAAAAAGTGGCTTTTAGCCACTTCCCTTAAAAATTACCGTGGATCTGAATTCTACACAGTTCCAAGCAATCCTTTATTACTATCTATTTTTGCCTGAAGCATATCTACATTATCATAAGTTATCTGCTTCCCATTTTCCAGATTCGAACGCATGTTATTAATTTCCGTCAAAATGCTAAACAGGCTACTATTTGGAATTCTATCAACTATCTGCTTATCAAATCGTTCTATACCTAATATTTTAACAATATCTTCTTTAAACTCTTCAGATTGATCTCCTAATCGCTCCCTTAATTCAATTAAGTCATTTATTTCACTTAATAAAAGATTGAGCTCATTCCATTTTTCAGATTGTATTAGATCCTGTTGCCTAGTAAGAGCCTGATTTATTTGCTTTAAAATGTCATTTTGTCTATAAAGAATTTGTAAATACTGTTGTAATATGTTATTTAAGGTAGTCATAACTAGACCACCTTTTCATCTGCAAGCAATAAAGCATACAACCCTTCCTCCTCATCTCAGCCAGGATTCCACTTACACAATTAATATAATGTAAATCAATTATTATATATCCTTTTCCCACTTGTCAAGCTTTTCTATAATTAAATCATAGGTTTTTTGTGAGACTTCCGGTAACTCACCAAGGATATCTTTTGCTTGCTTAAATCCCTCTTCTATGGCGCCCCTTAACACTTCAATTTTTGATTTATCACCACCACTAATCGCAATAGCAAAGTCTACAATGCGATTACTAACAGCTTCTGCTCCTAAAGGTCCATCGTCGTGGATGAGCTTTGAGGCTTCCATCCTTAGACTTTCTTCATGGGCACTTTTTTTCTGTCCATCGACTCGTCCTTGATTATCTATAAGTTCCATGACAATTCTTAGTAGGGTTTCATAAGCCTTTTCACTTTCATTCCTTAATATCTCTATTGAGATCTGATCACTCTTTGTAACCTTTCCGTATGTAACATTTTGATTAGTTGCTGAAACATATTTTTTCTGATTTCCATTTTTACTTTCAGTCTTATTTTTTGGAACAGCATCTTTACTAGAAGAGTAAATATTTGTAGGGTAAGCTGATTGAATCTTCATATTCCCATCTCCATTCAAAATATATATCGGCTAAAATACATTACACTTTAACATGATTTTACTGGAACTAAAAAGTGAATTATGCTACAATTCTTGAAAACACACTAGTAATAATTGGAGGATGATACAATGCAAAGTATAACCATTTATAGCACCATGAACTGCCCTTACTGTGTTGCGGCAAAATCTTTATGTGTTTCTAAAGGATTTGATTATGAAGAAATTGATTTAACAAATGATCCTGACTCTCTTGCTGAAATTAAAGATAAAACTGGAATGTTAACAGTTCCGCAGATTTTTATAGGCGAAGAGTTTATTGGAGGATTTACTGAATTAAGGGAACTCAATAACTCTGGAGAATTAGAAAAGAAAATACAAAAGAATTAATAAATTAAGATCTAGTTTAAGGTGCCTTTAGGGGCACCTTTTGTAATTAATTTATTGATATCACCCAAGAGTATAATAATATAGGAGCAAGCTTAGCTATCAAGCAGTGGAAGAACTTCCACTATTTTAAAATCTCTTTCTTTTGCAAGATTAACAAAGGAATCTTCTGTTTTAACCATAGGTTTTGATATAAACTCTCTACTGTTAACAAGAATGACTGTTGCCTTTTCCCCGTTACTGAGAATTACATTATTACCAATATAACTACTAGCTATGTTATATAAAAAAGGTCTTAAATAGGTTAAATCAAACTGCTCCGCACATTCATTCTCGAGGTAATCCATAATTACAAACGGACACCCTTTCTTTGCATATGGACGTTCTGAAACCATTGCCGCATAAACATCAGCAATCGCTACAATCTTACCAAACACACTTATTTTCTCACCCTTTATGGCCATTGGATATCCAGCACCATCAAATCTTTCATGATGCATTAAAACCCCAAGAACCACTTCTCGCTCTATGTCAGGAATATTTTTCAATATTTCATAACCATACTCGCTATGTTTTTTCACCAGGCTGTATTCTTTTGTAGTTAAGGCACCCTGTTTATCTAATAGGTTCTTATCTATCTTTGATTTTCCAATATCATGAAGCACGCCTGTTTTTGCTAAAAGGGAAACATTCTTATCATCTAGACCAACCCATTTTCCCAAGAGAGAAGCTAACAGAGCCACCTTTAATGAATGGGTATAGAGATAATCATCTTTACTAATAGTTTTCTCAAGTATCTTCAATGGTAAATTTGTGTTGGCCTGTCGTGCGATTGATCCAGTTACTGCCTCAACATACTCCACATCTAATGGATTTCCATTACCAACTTCTTGGATAAGTTTTTTAATCTTATCTTTATCTACCTCATAGCCCTTATCGACATAGTTATTTATATGAGTTTCGGATTTTAACTGCTCATCCTGGGGCACCTCACTTTTATATACTAGAACTTCCTCATAGTTAAGTTTCTGAAGGACTTCAATGAAGTGGTCATTTAATATACTGCCCTTTGAAATTAGTTCTGTTCCATATGTAGATACAATGTCCATGGCTAAAACCATTCCAGTAATTAAATCCTTTACGCTTATGTACTCAGTATTTCTATTTAAAAGACTCATGAAGTACTCTCCTTCATTACATATTATGGTATAGCTTAGCATACAATCCCTGTGAAGTACTTTTTCAAGTTCCAATCTTTCCTGGGGACTTAGGATATCACCACTATTGTAAAAGGTTATTAAGTCCTCAATTAAATCATCATCTATTTTAAAAGTTTCATCCATATCAAAGGCTTCCTATTAGTTCGTATCCCCCCTTTAATTAGTCAGTATTTCTTGAAAATATACCCCTGTAGTCTCGGTGTTCAAGTTGTTATCAATTTTCAACTGTAACATATCCTTTAATTCATTCTCCTTCATTAAATCATTTACCTGCTTTTCAGTAAGTTCATTAAAAAAATTTATACAAATTTCTTGAAGCTTAGGCTGATTCTGACTCAAAATCTCATATGTATTCCTTCCAGCTGTACCCACAACAATAACTGCCTTTATATGATTTAGTTTTCCATCTGCTTCATCAGGCTTTAAATGGGTAGTGATTTCAACTGGTTCAGTAAAATATTCATCTAAATCGATAGAAGTTTTACTTTGTACCATTACAGTAGCAATAACTACACTAATACTAATGAAAATAATTAAGACAAGAACAATTAATTTAAAATTTGAATTCTTCATTATAGCACCCCACTAATGTAAGTTTATAATTGGCAAACAAAAAACTTAGTCTGCACACAAATAAAAAGGGCAAACTAAGTTAACCTAAATTAACCGATAGTTGCAGCCTGGCAATCATAGCACATTGCTTTAGACCCATGGCTTTGCGTCACCATCTTTCAATGGTTTTGCCCTAATGTAATTTTATATTATAGTTATAATAATTCGATTTATATATGACAATTCCTTCCTAGAAGTAAATCAACTTCCATATTTATCCGCCAACCTATAATTTTCTATAAATCCAAAAAGCTAAAATAAGTCCAATAACACTTGCCAGGTTAACACTAACCAAAAGGTCTATATCCCAAACAATAATCATAAAGTCTCCTGATGGACTCCAGCGTATCTGCTGACTTTCATACATATATGGAACCCCAATTTTACCCAAGATATCTCCAATAATCCCACCTAACAACAAGCCTATAACCAACAACACTAACAGTATCAATATAGATGCTCCTGAAGCTGATTTTTTCATTTTGCACACTCTCCAATTAAATTAATGCATATATATACTCATATAGATTAATTTAACAATTTCCTCAAAAGTCCTCTTATTAAAATAAAAAAAATCTGAATTGGGATTTTGCCCCTTAGGCGAAACTGGAAAGATTGCTTTAGGTAGATCGTGAAATGTCAATTTGTCAGGCCTGACCCTAGAAGCTCTATGACCCTAGAAGCTCTATAAATTTAGCAAGATATATGATATTATAACAATTAATCTACTTTTTAAAATATGTTTGGGGTGAAAAACATGGAAATTAAAACGAATGAAGAAATAATCTGCGCCCTTTCTTATAGTGCCAGATATTTAAACCAGCTTTTTCCTCTAGATTGTATGGTAGCAGTTACCGATGGAGAAAAGTTTTTGGCTTACTACCCAGGTGATAAAATTGACGTTAAGGCACAGACAGGGGACACTATTGCGGGGACAAGCAACAAAGAAGTCATGCAGACAGGTAAAAAGATAGTATCAGAGGTTCCAGCTGAGGCTTACGGGTTTTCCTTTAAATCCATAGTGGTACCTGTTTTTAACCATACTGGTAACGTTATTGGCACATTTGACATTGGGGTAGATTTATCTACCCAAAACGAACTTTTAGAAACTGCCGAATTTCTAGCCTCTTCCTTTGAAGAAGTCTCAGCTAGTACAGAAGAAATCGCAGCCTTAGCTGGAGACTTAAGTAGCTTACAAAAAAATCTTTTGGATATCTCTTCCAAGGCGCAGGTTCAATTGAAAAAAACTGATGAAATATTAAGCCTAATTTCTAGTGTAGCTTCCCAAACTAACTTGCTAGGCCTAAATGCCGCCATTGAAGCTGCCCGAGCCGGGGAACATGGAAGAGGTTTTACTGTAGTAGCTGAAGAAATGCGCAAGCTCTCCAGCAAAACAACAAAATCTGCCGAAGATGCAGCCTTAATCATTCAGGAGATTAATAGTATTATCAATGATATTTCTAGCAATATTAAGCAAATCGAGGAGGTTGGAAGCACTCAAGCTGCAACTACCGAAGAAATAGCGACCAATATGGAACAGACAGCAGTAGTAGCCGAAAAAATTGTAGCTTTTGCGAAGATAATGTAAACCCATTGTCAAGGGTTCATTTACACTATTGTTTGACATTTTTATTCTATTTTTTATAAGAAGGGTCAGGGGAATTGTCCCCTGACCCTTTGTTGAGTATATGCACCTTATTGTATTTTTATACTTATCCAAGAAGTTGCAGTACTGATTGAGGAGCCATATTAGCTTGGGCTAGCATTGCTGTTGCTGCTTGCTGTAGGATGTTGTTCTTAGTGAACTCCATCATTTCCTTAGCCATGTCTACGTCTCTAATTCTAGATTCAGCAGCTTGTAAGTTTTCGGCTGATGCATCTAAGTTTTTGATTGTGTGTTCTAATCTGTTTTGACTAGCACCTAAGTTTGCTCTTCCAGCGGATACTTTTTGAATTGCTTCATCTAATACTTTAATTGCTGTAGCAGCCTGAGATTTAGTACCAACTTGTAGTTCTCTAACACCTAAACTATCTGCACTCATTTCATCAATAGAAAGATTTAATGATTGCCCTTGATTTGCCCCAATTTGGAAATCGGCACTTCCATCTGCCCGATCATCTGCTGCTGCTGTTGTTGTTGAGAAGTTTGACAAAGCATTTGAAGCTGCTTCCTTTCGAACTCCATCTGCAGTTTTAACTTCTATAGAGAATCCATTGATTTGCCCAGCAGTACCAGCAGTAGCTGATGTAATAGCAAAGTCAGCAGTACCACCCGCTGCTGCTGATGCAATAGTTGCATCTGTAGCTATCTGAGTTCCAAGTGCGTCTAAATCACTTGCAGCACCTACCGTAAGAGACTGAGAATATTGTTGCCCTCCAACTGACCAAGTAGCAGTAATTATATCTGTTTCAGCAATTCCTGCATCATTACCATCTTTATCAACTAATGCAGTTAATAAAGTTGCTCCAGTATTTCCAGTTAATGAATTTGTTGTAACATGTGTAGCTGAAGTTGTTGCACCACCCATGTCACCAGTTAAAAGTTTCTTTGAATTGAATTCGGTTTGTTCAGCAATACGTTGTATTTCCTCACCTAACTGCTTAACTTCTTTTTGAATATTTTCACGATCTTGTAAAGTATTTGTATCATTAGCTGATTGTACTGACAATTCTCTCATTCTTTGAAGAATAGCTTGAGTTTCATTTAATGCACCTTCAGCAGTTTGAATTAGTGAAATGCCATCCTGAGAGTTTCTAGATGCTTGACTTAATCCTCTAATTTGTCCTCTCATTTTTTCAGAAATCGCTAAACCTGCTGCATCGTCACCGGCTCTATTAATTCTGTACCCTGAAGATAATTTTTCCATTGATTTAGCACCTGCTGTGTTACCAAGTCCCAATTGACGATGGGTGTTCATTGCCATAATGTTATTATTAATTCTCATAATAAAATCAACCTCCTTGTTTTTGCAAACGGCCTCCATGCCGTCTGTTAATTTTATTACATGTCAGCTCTTCTTTTGGGCCCTAAAAGAAAAACTGAGCATATAACCTTATAATATATATCGGATATTGCTCAGGGGAGTTTAGGGTTATTTAAAATAATTTTTGAATAAAATTATTCTATGAATTCAGGAGTCAGTATACAGAATTCAGAATAAGTGTTATTCTATCCTAATTATTGGTTTATGGCTACTGTTGCAGGAGCTTCCCTATCCTGATAGGGTTTTGGTTGGAGTTTTTGGGTTCCGATGATTTGTACCCAGGCCTCTCTTAGCTCCTTGACCATATTTAGTACCTCTTCTACTATGTCCTTGTCCTTTGTCGTGTTGGCTTCTACAAGTCTATGGTGCATATACTCATAAAGGTTGAAAAGATCTTCGCCTAGCTTGCCTACCTCAAAGTTAATCCCTGACATTAGGCCAATAATAATGTCCTGAGAACTGATTAGATGGTTATGTGCTTCGCTAGGATTATTATTATCAATTACTTCTAATGACTTGTTCAAATATTTGATAGCACCATCATATAGCATTAGGACCAACTTTTCTTTGGAAACTGTGTTGACCTGATTTTTTTTGTAAGCGTTTAATTTTGCATTCATTTTAGTCTCCTTTCTTAGAATGAGTCGTCAATTATGAATCCTTTGGGGTCATCTATGTTTTTCATGAGTTGAAATACTCTTTCTGGAAAAATCTTTGTAAGAACCTTTTGGGTATGAATGTCTATTACTAAAACATATAGCTCTTCCTTGACATTTATCTTCTCAAAACGAATGGGGGCATCTATTTCCTGTAATAGTTCATTAAGCCTTTCAATTGAATGCTTAAGAGTTCTTTTATGCTGCTGACCTTTTTGATCCTTCTTATGATCCTTTTCGCTGTTTGATACAACCTTTGTTTGCTCAGATTCGTATATTAGTTTTTTGCGGTTTTTATCCCTGATGCGTTCTACTATTACAGGGTCAACGCCTTGAATTTTAACCATAAACTACCACCCCTCATTTAGGGCTACTTTATTTTATCTAGCATTATGCCTTCCAAGGATATTTCCTCTCCCCTATAAACAGAATGAGTCCTTTTATTCTTTCTTGCCGTTTTTAACATCTGGGCTGATTCTTCCTGAGAGTTATTTATTAGTGCTGTATTTTCCTCGTCAATTATCATGGCTTTTTCTATTGTCTGTTTAATCTTACTTTTTTGATCTAGTATATCTTTTGAAGTTTCATTTGTGAATTCTTTTAACTCCATTTCAACTTGATTACTTTTATCTATTATAGACTGCTTCTGTGAAACTAGATCATTAAGCCTTTCATATTTCTGGGATTTTATGACCTCATTTTGTTTAACGGTAAGCTCTAAAAAATCATTAAAAAGTTCTTGTTTTTGATATAATAATTCCATTAGTCTTTCATTCATATTTCACCCCCTATTATAAATTAGCAAACTGCTGTGCCATCCAATCGCTCTGATTGTACATCTTATTCAGTACCTGTTCCATTCTTGTAAATTGGGACCAGTACCTTTCTTCTATTCTGATTAGTCTATCCTCCCAGGAATTAATGCTGGTGTTTATATTTTTTAGTCTTCTCCCTATAAAGCTATCATCTATAGCCTGAAGAGTACTGTCTCTGCCTGCTCTTACTGTAATTATCTTTGTTACGGCTACAGCTTGATCGTATAAGCTACGAGCTATCCCTGCTTCCTTTGGATCTTCACTTGAATTAGTAAAAAGTCTTTTAATTCCTTCTATATCGTCACTTAGTGCACTTCTAAGCTTTGCCTCATCTATATGAAGCTTACCACCTTCATCCCTAAGCTTTGCATCAATAAGTTTACCATCTTCACCAGTCCAAGAGCTTGTAGATATGCCTATTTGTGAAAGAGAATTGTATTTTGTATCTATATTTTCAACTAACGAAGAAATGGCTATTCTCATACTAGAGGTAAAGTTCATTAAGGCTGACTCTCCTCTAAACAAACCACTTTGGGCCTTTTTCTCCCATAGTTCTATTTCTTCATCTGACATTTGCTCCTTTTCTTCTTTACTTAAAGGGTGAAAATCCCTATATCTTTTTTCTGCTAGCTTACTGTTTATGTTTTCGATTAAGGAGTTATACTCATCGACGAATTCTTTAATCTTATTCACTATGGCATCTATATCAGCACTTACTGTTACAGTTGATGATCCTTCTGACATCAAATTAAAATTTAAACCGTCTAATGAAAATATGTTTAAAGATTTAGTAAGCTCAGTACCATTAAAATTAAATACTGCATCCTGACCAGTAGACACGTTGTCAGCATTTCCAAGCTTTAGGCCATGAGAACCTAATAAAATTGCACCATTTGTACTAGACATAGTACCTGATATATCTATCTTTGCATCTGCTCCTGTACTTGTGGTGGATAAGAAAAAACGACTTACACCGGAATCATAATTTGCCCTTACACCAGTTTCTCCTGACTGAGCGTTTATTCTGTTTACAATATCGTAAATTGTGTCGTCAGAGATATCAAATTCAAAATCTACACCATTTATGTTAAATGCTCCTGTGTCTCCTTCTCCCGGTGATAAGGTTCCCCACAGGTCTGTAGAAAACTGCTCTTTCAATGTCATTTTTGTTTTACCATCAGCAATTTGATAGGATGCTAGATCAGCGGTACTAGTTTTAAAAGCGCCCTTGGCTAGTTGGGTTACTTCCAAGTTGTAGGTTCCTTCTGCTGCTATGCCAGTAGCAGTTACACCAATAGCAGAAGTGTTTGAAGAACTAGCATTTTTAGAATTAAAAGTACTCTCGAGTCTAACATCAAAGACTTTATCACGCATAGAAAATAGCTTTTGATTTAGCTCTCTGTAGCCTTCCTGCTGCCATTCTAGTACTTGCCTTTGCTGTAAAAGCCTTTCCATAGGCATCCTTTCAGCCTTCATAAGGTCCATAACCATTTGGTTTGTATCAAAACCTGATGCAAGGCCTCCTATTCTCATATTGGACATTATAATCAACTCCTTTCAAGATAAAGCAGGTATAAGGTTTGGGGACACACCTCTCTTTGAAGCTATACTTTGTCCTCGAGGAATGTCCCGGATTAAACTTTGTCGTCTACTAATATGCCAGCTAATTCCCACATTTTAGCTACCATGTCAAGTATTTTCTCTGGTGGTATTTCTCTAATCAATTCATCGGTTTCTTTGTCATAAACTTTAACTGTAATATGCTTTGTCTGTTCATGAACTCCAAACTCTAGTCTTGTATATTTGCTAACATAAGATTTATTTGCCATCTCTATAGCATTAATAACCTGATGGCTACCTATTTCATAAGTTTGCTTGTCTTGATCTGTTTGTAAAAATTCGTTAATCTTATTTTTGTTCTCTTGCAAGCTGTGATTATCACTTCTTACTGGTGAAGAATTATCTCTAAGTGTTTGTTTTTCCTTGGGTATATTTATGCTTTCAACTCCTCCTAATCTCAACCCTGCCACCTCCTATTTTTTAGGTGCCTTAAATTTTGAAAAATCTATTTCAGTTACAGCAGTTTCTCCTGCTAATATATTTTCATTTTTAACTAGCTCTACCAATTCTTCTCTTAGAACCCCAATATGCTTTGGTGCTTTAATTCCAAGTTTTACCTTGTTTCCTTCTACTGCAACCACCACTATCTTAATATCACCGTCTAGAACAATACCCTCGTTTACCTTTCTAGATATTATAAGCATATTCAACCGCCACTTACCTTTCTATTGTCTTGTGATGGAAAGAGTGGCTCTTTCACCTGACCTCTGGTTTCATCTAGTAGTACCTGCTTGGCTTTTTTGCCAGATAGGTTTATGACTAGAGGTGCAAGTAGATTGGTGCTTGATTTTTGAAAGTCTCCTTCTGGTAATGTGACTATAGTATATACAACTACATCCTCTTGTTTACTAATACCTAGCTCTTCTTTAAGAGAGTCATCCAATTCCACATAGTAATTTTCTCTAATTACAAATGGGTCAATTAATAGGAATGATATTTTTGGTTCATCAACACATTGGAGCCATCTAAAAAACGGGTTGTCATTTACTGGGACCAATATGTACTTTTTATGCTCTTCAAAAGCAAATAGACCTTGGGGAAATTGTAGGATATCATCTTCTTTAATATCTATTTCACCAAACCTAAGGGTTTTTAAAATCATAAGTTACACCTCTCTATTAGGGCACTGGGACACATCTCTGATTTAGCAGTCTTTGTCCTCGAGGAATGCCCCCGGTTATCTTCAAGAGTCAGAATTCAAAAGAGTTTTATCTTAGAAAGTCAAGCAAAGTCGGCTGCAGTATCTGAGATCCAGATTTTATTGCTGCATGGTAAGCTGCTTCTTGAACGGAAAAATCAATCATTGCACGTGCATAATCTGTATCCTCTATACGACTTAGTATTTTAGAAAATTCTACTTGAGAATCAAGGCTTCTTTCTAAAGCAGTATCCATCCTGTTACTTTTTGCTCCTAATGAAGCTCGTTCAGAAAGAACATGGTCAATTTTATCATCTATATTACTAAGAAAATTTGAAGCCGCCTCAGCATCTCCATTCCTAAGAAGCTGTTCCAATTCAATTAGTGTTTCAAAAACCTCAGATTTCATTTCACCTTCATTCAACTGCCAGGCACTTTTTGATGCATTTATAGTCATCTGTACGCCTGGAGAAACCTCATAGTTAATGTCTTTAAAATCTCCTCTATATTCTACAGATATACCACCATCATCCTTGTTAAATATAAATGGAGGATGGGTTGTAAATGTTCCTCCAAAAATATAGGCATCACCGTATGCACTATTTGCAGTCTGGATAGATTCTTCGATAAGCTGTTCTACCTCATCAGCCAACCCTTCCATTGCTTCGGTCGTAAGAGTTCCCCCTGCTCCATAAACTGCTAACTCACGAGCCCTTTGTAGTACATCTGTAAGATTACTTAGGGAGTTTTCTGAGACTTCCAGCCAACTGCCGGCGTCTCTCATGTTCTTGTCAAACTGTTCCATTTCTTCAAGGGTACTTCGTATACTCATAACTCTAGACACTACCACCGGGTCATCTGACGGGCGATTCACCATCTTTCCTGAGGCAATTCTGTTATGAATTTTTTCTAAATAAAATTTATTTCTATCTAGGTTTTGCATAAAGTTTGATTGCAGCATTTTATTAGTAATTCTCATACCTTAAACCTCCAATTAAGCTTTTAATCCATTTACTACTGTAGCAGCAAGTTCATCTAGAACCTGTATATATCTTGAAGCTGCCTGAAAAGCTCTTTGATAGGAAATCATATTAGCAGTTTCCTCATCTATTGATACTCCTGCAACACTTTCTTTTCTATTACTGAGCTGGTTTACAAGTGTAGACTGATTTTGTACCATTCTTTCTGCTTCCTTAGTAGCTACCCCCACCTCTGAAACAAAGTTCTGGTAAAAGGTTTCAAATTTAAGGTCTCCCATAGTATTACTTTGAAGTTTTCCATCACCATCGAGCGAAAACCTTGCATTTCTTAACTGTGCTATCAATAGGGCATTTTCCCTATTTCCTGGGTTGAAGTCGTCTACATCATCCACATATCCAGCTGCAATAAAACCAACATCTTCTATTTGAGGGTTTATGTATAGGTGTTTTGCAGAATAATTGTCAGGGTCAGTAATGATGTTTCCCTCTTCATCCTTAAAAGCAAAAAAGTCTATTCCAGTATTATCCGGAGGATCTTTTAAATTAATTCCAGAAGCATGGATTTCATTTAATATTCTTGACATCCCCTCAGCAAATGTGTCCAATTTATTTTTGTAATAAGCAACAGATGTACTATCTGGATTAGTATCATTGCCTGCCTTTTGTATTCCAAAAACTTCTCCAGTTTTAGCTGCAAGGGTATGACTTTCATTTTCACTATCAACTAATGTAACATCTAAATCATCTCTCCCAAATTCTAAGTGACCAGAATCCAGACTAGGGTCTATTATATTTACAATAGCTGGGTCACCATTTGTATCCGTTGTTTTGACTGCAACTGTTATCTCACCTGTGGCTATTGTTTTACCTGCAACTGTAGCGAACACATGATTAACTTCAGTATCCATAAGCTCAGCAAGATTATCAACAAGTAAATCTCGTTTATCCATTAAATCATTGGGGTTATCCCCACCTGTTTTAATGAATTTTATTTGCTCATTTAGACTCCCAATCTGCCTTAAAAGAGCGTTAGCTTCATCAACGGCTATCTCCATCTGCCTATCTAAACCTTCTTCTATGTTTTCAAGCCGTTCATAGCTATGGCGAAAAGCTTCTGCCAAAGCTTTTCCTGTATCTTTTACTGTAGTTCTTACTGGTGAAATCTCTGGATACTTAATTAGTTCCTGCCAACTGTCCCAAAACTCACCCATCAAAGAGCTAAGTCCAGTATCTGATGGCTCTAAGAATACTGTTTCTATCTGACTTATAGTATCATGGCGGGTTTCCCATTCACTCAACTTACCATCTTCTGCTCTTATCTGCCAATCAATGAACTGATCTCGAATCCTTTTTACCTCTGATATCTCAACACCAGTACCAATTTGACCTGCACCAGCCCAACGGTTATTTGATGGAACTGGTAAGGCAAATCCCGTGTGCATATTGGCAACTTGGCGTGAGTATCCAGGGGTATTTGCATTGGCAATATTATGTCCTGTAACAGATATAGCAGTTTGTTGTGCTCTTAATGCCTTTAGACCTATATTGATACCAAAAAATATTCCACTGCTCATGTTCTGCCTCCTTATACGCTACGATTTATAGCATTAGATATTTCTGTTCGGTCAACCTGTCCTGAAGACCCATAGGTTTTTAACCTATTTGGTTCAATGCAATCCATCATCTTCTGTACATACTGAATTGATTGCTTTAAGAGCATTCTAGAAAGTTCATGGGTTTCCTGAAGCTTTAGCTGGTTTAATACTAGACTCTCAGTTAAATCCTGCAGTTTTACTCTATCATTATTTGAAGATGCTGTTATGACATCTGACATCTTAATGTCTTCTTTGCCTATGATTGGAACCATCTTACGCACTAGCTCTCGCCGTTTCTTTTCTTGTAGTGCAAGGCTTCTTCCAAGCCTCTCCTGAACTATAGCAATATCATTTAATTCTTGTATATTATCAACCTTTAAGGCTTCAACTTGATTTTGGCTGATTTTTACAAGCTCTATAATCAAGCTATTTTGTTCTATCAGGCATACAATTATATCTTGGATGCAGCTATTAAAATCCTTGGTCATATGGTTCCACTCCCAGCCTATATATTTTCCAGCATACTCTTTGCAATATCTTCAGAGGTTACCTTGTAGTCTCCTTGGTCTATCTTTTGCTTTAAGTCATCAACTACTCCGCTTCTTATATCAGGTAGCGACGTGGTTTTCTTAACAAGTTCCTTAATCTTTTTTGCTTCCTTAGATATTTCAATCTTGTCACCTTGAGTACCCTTAGCAGCCTTAATCTCTTTCGCAGCCTTTTGTTGTGACTGATATAGTTGTCCTGGATTTACGTTTAAAGGCCTATTTATTTTCATCAAGTTCACCGCCCTAATTCAGAAGTCAGAAGACAGAATACAGGAGTCAGAATAACACCTGAATGTCCTCAATTAACTAATGTATTGGGGACACACCTGCTAAAGTATGAGATATTCCCCTAGGCAGGAATGTCCCCAATTTTATACTACTAGTATCGGTAACTTTTAAAAAAACTTTAGCTTTTAAGATGAATAGAAAAAAGACCCCTAAACCTTTTAGTTTAAGAGTCTTTTTGGGCGAAGACATGTTATGTGAGTAAACATTAATTAAATGTTGTATTAATTCTTGGCAAGTGAAATAAAAATCCGTAATGATTTGCTTGTCTGAGCGAAGCGAGTTTGTAAACCGAAGGATTTTTTATGTAACGAGCCTTAGAATTACAGACATTTTATTCTGGAAAGCGAACATAACAAATGTAGTTACTACTTAGTAACTATATTTGTTATTTCATTAGCCAGTTGATTAAGGGGTAGCACCTTGTCAACTATTCCTGCTTCTACTGCAGCCTTTGGCATGCCGTAGACAATACAGGTTTCTTCATTCTGTGCTAGTATTAATCCCTTTTGTATTTTTAAGCTTTTCAGCCCCTCAAGGCCATCACTTCCCATTCCAGTCATTATTACCCCTAAGACTCTTGAACCTAAAGTTTCAACAGCAGATAGCATCATTACACTTACAGAGGGTTTAAAAAGGGTCTTTATGGGGGACTGGTCACTAAGGCTGATTTGCAGGGAACCAGACTTTCTAGTAAATGTCAGTTGGTGCCCAGCTGGTGCAATAATTGCCCTGCCGGGTAATATCATGTCTCCATCTTCTGCTTCTTTTACCTCTATTTCACATAAATCGTTTAATCTTTTTGCTAGAGGACCAGTAAATCCTTTTGGCATATGCTGAACTACAACTATGCCACATGGAATGGTTTTGGGGATTTTGGTCAGTAAAACCTGAAGTGCAGTAGGTCCCCCTGTAGATGTACCTATTGCTATTAGGTCCACAGGACTAATGGGCTGGAGTGTTACTGCAGACTGGGATGTTTTTAATGTTACAGGCACGGGTGTATTTAGATCCGGAGCAATCTTTTGAGCTAGTGGAACTGGTGTGGCTGGTGGTGCAGGTGGTCTAGTTGAAATTGAGCCTTTGATTGAACAAACTTTTTTTACTGAAACCCCTGCAGCAGTTTTTACTACTTCTATAAGCTCAGAAGCAAGCGTTGAAAGCTCATGTCTATTGGCTGGTTTAGCTACAAAGTCGACGGCACCTAGAGAAAGTGCCTCAATTGTCTGTCTAGCACCAGCAGTTGTAACAGAACTTAACATTACCACAGGTAATGGATGTTCACACATAATCAATTTCAGCGTAGAAAGACCATCTAATCCAGGCATTTCTACATCCATGGTTACTACGTCTGGTTTGTATCTTTCAATTTTTACTAAAGCGTCTTCTCCATCCCTTGCATAGGTTATAACCTTTAGCGATGGATCGCTCTCTAGCATTGTAGTAATGACCCGGCGCATAAAAGCCGAGTCATCTACAATCAATACATTGATTTTCTTTGTAGTCATTACTCACCCATCCTTGTATGCTCCATCATTCCCCTAATGTCAAGAATTAATGCAACGGTTCCGTCACCCATTATAGTTGCTCCTGCAAGACCAGGTATCTTACCTAAATAATCCCCTAAAGTTTTTATCACTATTTCCTGTTCCCCAATAAGATCATCTACTATAATTCCTAGACGCTTTTCGGAAAGGCCTACTACTACTACGGAATATTTTTCTTTTTCTTGTTTCTCTTTTTTTAATTCCAATAGACCCTGAAGGCTGTACAGCGGGAGAACATCTCCTCTTATAACAGCAACTTCTTGTTTAGAAACAGTTTTCACTTCGTTTATTGGGATATCCACTATTTCTACAACATTAGCTAACGGGAATGCATAAACCTGTTTGTCAAGCTTAACCAGCAATGATCTGTTAATCGCTAATGTTAATGGAAGACGTATAGTGAACTTGGTCCCCTTGCCCAAATTAGTATTGATTTCAACCATACCATTTATTTTCTCAATATGGTTTCTTACTATATCCATACCTACACCTCTACCTGAAACACTACTAACAGTTTCAGCAGTAGAAAAGCCTGGTATAAATATAAGGTTTAATGCTTCTTTTTGAGTCAAGCGCTCTGCTTTTTCTTCTGTAATTAAGCCCTTAGAAAGTGCTTTTATAATTATTTTATCTGAATCTATCCCCTTACCATCATCCTCAACGGTTATAATTATTTGATTTTCTTGATGAACTGCCTTTAGTTTAACAACTCCATTGGTAGGTTTACCTGCTTTTTTCCTAGCCTCTGGGGATTCAATTCCATGGTCTATAGCATTTCTTAATAAATGAATGAGGGGATCTCCAATTTCCTCTATTACAGTTCTGTCAAGTTCAGTCTCTTTACCTTCTACTACAAAATCAATCTCTTTATTTGCTTTTTGTGCTAGGTCTCTAACCATGCGCGGAAAGCGATTAAATACCTGCTCAATGGGAAACATCCGCGCCTTCATTATTTCCTCTTGAAGGTCACCAGATATTCTTCCTATATGTAATGATATTTCTTCTAGTATCTCTAGCCCTTCTGTACCATATCTATTACGTAAGCCTTCCTCAACATCTGCTAATCTAATTCTATCAATGACTAGTTCTCCTACAAGATTCATAAGGTTTTCTAATCTCTGAACATCTACTCTTACTGTTTGGTTAGTTTTAAAAGCTTCTTTCTTTACATCTGCCTTTTTTTCTGTAAAAAGTTTTGCAACCATATTATTTGCTTTATCTACATTAACTATTTCGTCCTTTGTCTCAACCCCGTAATTCAATTCAACTTCCTTAACCTTTACCCTATCTATTTCACTAACGAATTTTACTATGTTTTCTACTCTATCCTTGTCCTCTTTGGTGACAATAACCATCTGAAATTCTAAGTCGAATTTCTCTGACTCAATATCTTCTATTGATGGATATGTTTTAATTATTTCTCCTAAATCTTTTAAGTTATTATATACTATATATGCCCTGGCAGCCTTCATAAGACAATCTGGTACAAGTGCAACGACTACCTGCCACACCTTATAGCCCTTTATTTCTGCTACTCTAATAAGGTTTTCTTCTATATCGTCAAACTTAATAGCTATCTCCGTCTGCCACTTTTCGTGCTTGTTAGTAATAGCTTCATCTGAGGTTACTTCGATCTTTTGATCTTCTTGATCTTCTTGATCTTCAAATTCTTGATCTTTTTCGCCTTTGCCATCAAGTAAAGTTTTTAACTTCTCAATTAATATTGCTATATTTACGTTAGAATCCTTCCCGCTAACGATGTCCTCTTTTAATTCCTTTATAGTATCTAAGCCTTCTAAAAGCATATCAATAATTTCAGTAGTTACACTAAGTCTACCCTGTCGTAACAAATCAAGTACATTTTCCAAGGAATGTGTTACCTCTGCCATTTTTTCAAATCCCATGGATGCAGAAGCTCCCTTTATTGTGTGAGCAGCTCGAAAAATATTGTTGAGCATATCCAGATCATCTCTATTTTTCTCAAGGAGCAAAATATTTTCATCCATTAATTGTATCTGTTCATCAGCTTCATCTAAAAAAATATTCATATATTGTGACATATCAAAATCCGAGGTCATACTGTTACCTCCTTAAGCTTCTTGAGCTACAGCTACATTTTCAAGAGTTTCTTTCTCTTTTTCATGTAGAACCTGATTTAGATCAAGTAGTATAATCAATCTGTTTTCTAGTTTCCCGACTCCTCTTAGATAAGCTGAATCGACCCCTGAAATTACTGGTGGGGGTGGGTCTATGTTGTCTTTTGGTATACGTAAAACTTCAGAAACAGAGTCCACTATCATACCGACAGTAATGTTTTCTACCTCAACTACCATAATTCTGGATTGGGAAGTTTCTTCCACTAGTCGTAAGTCAAACCTCTTATGTAGGTCTATTACTGGAATTACCTTACCCCTCAAATTTATTACTCCCTCCACAAAATCTGGGGTTCTGGGAACCTCGGTAATTATTTGCATACGAATAATTTCTCTTACAGTAGAAATATCTACCCCATAAGTTTCACCTGACAGGTTGAAAACAACCAATTGTTCTTCTTCTCTTCTGACATTTTCAGTTGTACTCATAAAAGTTCCTCCCTTCGTCTTCATCCTATTTATATAGTTGTATGTATGTACTGGTAATACGGACTACCTCAGCCTTTTATTTCTATAATTAGTTATTTTCAATAAAAATGCCATAATTCCTCTATGTATTGATAAAAAATAAATATTTTGTCACTTTTTTGCTGAAAATAATTAAAACCCAGCACCTTTTTAAGATGCCGGGTTAGGTTTTAATACATGCGCGAACTCCCATACCTGGGCTTGCTAACTTTATTCATATACTTACTTCTTCTCTTTCGAAGCATTATAAGTACCTTTAAAAGAAGTGCAATGACTACAAGTCCAAGCAAAATTAATGTTATTTTCACATAAACATCAACCCACGTTGTTGGTCTCTTGACATTGGTACCAGCAACCAAAGGAATACTTTCAATCACTTCTTCACCATATACAAATTGCAGATTTCCTATTACCTCTCCCATTTCCAACGGTAGATCAAGATTTTGCATTTTTATTTTCCATGTAGGAATTATATCCGAATTCTTATTGGTTAAATACTCAACAGCTTGTTCTGATAAAACTGGGACTGCTGTTCCTCCCATCTCAATTTGGAGTATTTCATCATCCTTATCCACTAGTTTCAATTTATGGAAATTGTCATAACCATAATCTAGCACTCTTGTGGAATCACTCCAAATTCTTTGGGAGGTGCTCCCTAAAACCACACTTATAAATTTCATTCCATCTCTCTCTGCGGCAGTAACAAGACATCTCCCAGCTTCACTAGTATAACCTGTCTTACCACCTAATGACCCTTCGTACTGCCAAAGCAGTTGATTGAGGTTAACAAGCTGACTTTGCCAGTCCGTACCATTCCACTCTCTTGTTTTAGTTGCTAAAATTTCTTTCAATACAGGATCTGCTAAGGCTTCCTTCATAATTAAAGCCACATCATATGCTGTGGAATAATGACCCTCAGCTGGGAGTCCATTAGGATTCATAAAATTAGTAGAGTTAGCACCCAAATCCTTAACTTTTTCATTCATCATTTCAGCAAAAGATTCTACAGAACCTCCTATATGATACGCAATAGCTAAGGCAGCATCATTACCAGAATTGAGCATAGTTGCATAAAGTAGATTTTCTAGAGTTTGAGTTTCCTCTGCACGTAGCCATACTATACTACCACTTGTTTTCACAGCCTCTGGACTAATTATCACTTCATCCTGCAGGTTGCCTTTCTCAATTGCCACAAGGGCGGTAACCAATTTAGTTATGCTAGCAGGCGCTCTTTGTTCTGTTTCATTTTTACCCCAAAGAATCTTACCCGTTTCTGCATCCATTAATACAGCTGATTCTGCAGCAATCTCGGGTTCAGCCATTACACTAGAACTAAATAGTAGAATTACTATTAAATTCAATACAATAAATGATATACATTTTTTCATAGATGTCCTCCCTTTATTAATTCTACCAAATAATTATACCACTATATTTGAGAGGAGTTGACAGTCATTTTTTGGTTTATTTTAAGCTTCAAAATAAAGGGAGCTTTGTTGGTCAGAAACTTTCTCTATCCTTGGACCACACTTTAATATAGTACCAGGGTGTACTATAGATGCCTTTATATACCGTTCTTTATCAACTTGAATGAAGGTAGGAATTTCAGCACTACTCCCCATTTCTACTGCTTTAACCCATCCTTTAGCAGTAATGGAACCTCCTTTAAAAACACCTGGACTTCCTGTAATTTCTACATTGCCCTTTGCAAAAATCTTAGTATTGTAGCATCCCTTTCCTTTTACTATTACATCACCAGTTGTTTGAATATCACAGTTTTGGATATATGGGCATTTTACATGGGCTTGTTGCGAATTAGATTCGCTAATTTCCCCAATAAACTTTTTAATATCTGTAAAAGTAATCGCCAAGGAATAGTCAAGTTCGCTCAGATTTTTCACCTGTAGTGGCCCCATACCACTTATTCTTCCATTCCAGACTTTTACATGTTCAATAGTTCTTAATAGTCCAGTTTTATCAATTTTTTCGGTATCCATTAATTTTTCCAGATCAGAAAGAGTTCTCAAAACACCAGCAATCATATTTTGTAGACCTGAAAACTTTTGTTCCAGTAAAATTTTAAGAATAGCTCCATCTGGAGTAGACTGCTCCTTCTGCTGCACAGAAATTTTCAAGCTTTTTGCAGCTTTAATAAACTTTTTAAGACTATCTTCCATATTATCCAAATCTTCTTTCGCTTTTTGGAAGGTTAGGTCATTTCCACCAGCTTGTACTACACAGCCAACCAAATTATTATGGACGTGAACCTCTCCTCCAGCAATCAATGTCGAGTTGGCAGCAAAGCCGAAAATTTCAATTTTACCCCTAGCTTGTACCTTCATCCCATCCATTACATTGCCCCTGATTAGAACGTCTCCATTAAATTTAATGTATCCTTCCTTTGCACCCGCATCTCCTTCCACAGCATAAACAGGTAACACGGTATACTTGTTATTCTTTTTCCCAAGTCGCCCTTCAATGGCAGAAATAAGGATCATTCCAGAGTTTTCATATTTAGTTCCTGGACCTGCTATTAATCTGGCTTCCTTTGACTTAGGAGGGGAAACCTCTACTCCATGAACATTAATACCAGGTTCGCCTTCTTCAGACAGATGCAGCCTTGCAATTTTTTGATGTTCCTTAACGATTCTTATTGAGCGGTCTCGTATTATACCTTCTCCTTCATCGGGAATACCTGCATCATCGTCCACACCTACTAAGTCCTCAACCCAACCATCCTTACCAGGTACAAACGGTTTTCCCTTTGCTATTATATATTCTTTACCTACTGCTTCAATGGCCATTTCAACCATTTCTCTATCTATACCATATACTACCTTTTGAGAGTTCATGTAATCTAGAATTTCCTGAATAGTATACGGTTCTTCAATGGGTTTTGAGCTAAGACAGTTTACAACAACCCTTTTATTATCTGACACATCTTCAATGTAGTAATTTTCCCCAGGTTTATAGTTAATCAGTAAAGTTGCAGTCATCTTATCAGGTGACACAGTCAATTCTAGTTCTCGAACAGGTTCAACCTTACGGGGAATCAGGATAATTATATTTTTGCTATTTACAGTAGTAGAATCTTCAATAGTATTGTCGTCCACCATGATGGTAACATTCTTTCCTGGAATAATGACAGCCTCTTCCATACTATTTATAGGATCTGACACTTGAATCTTTCCGTCTTTTATTGAAATAGTTCCACTTTTGACTTCCGCATTAGTATCATCTGTCATTTGGTCACCGCCTTAGTCTAGTAGCATATACTTAAATATTTCGTCATAATATGATATTTTCCTTTTATGTAAAAAAAAAACTTCAAATATGGTTTTCATGAAACTTGTTTGGAAATAATAAGTAGTACAGGCTAATTCCTATCTGTTACTGGATTGGAATTATAGGGGATTAGAATGCTATATTGCTTTTTTATATCAAGTAAAGTAAACTTATTATAAGATATGTAAATTTATGCAACGAAAGTAGGTGAAGGAATTGGATCCTCATCTGGCGGTATTTAAGGCTGTAGCAGATAAAAGGAGTTTTTCACAGGCGGCAAAATCATTGCACATTAGCCAGCCTGCAATTAGTCTGCAAATTCAGTCTTTAGAGGAAAACTTAGGAGCTCGCGTTTTTGATAGAAATAATAAGAGAGTTGTTTTAACACAAGCAGGTAAAACTTTTTACAAATATGTTACGCAGATAATCGAGCTTTATGATCAAGCGCAAAAGGAAATAGCTGAACTGACTGGACTTGTTAAAGGTAAAATTAAAATCGGGGCCAGTTTAACCATTGGAGAGTATGTTATACCAAGGATTGCAGGGCATTTTTGTAAAGACCATCCTGAAGTTAACTTAACAATAAACATTGCCAATACTGAAGAAATTACAAAACACCTGTTAACAAATACACTTGATATAGGTGTAGTCGAGGGACCTATTAAACACTCCGATTTGGTTCTGGAAAAATTTATGGATGATGAGCTTGTAGTTATTGTTCCAGTTGATCATCCATGGGCAAAAAAAGATACCATTGAAATGGATAGTCTCTTATCCCAACCATTTGTTCTGAGGGAGTCTGGTTCTGGAACAAGACAAATAATGGAGAATAGGCTTAAGCAATTTGGTGTTTCCCCAGATGATTTACAAATAACCATGGAACTTGGAAGTACTCAAGCTATAAAGGAAGCTGTGGAAGTAGGCTTAGGTGTTTCAATAATCTCTAAGTGGGCACTTAAAAAGGATCTGAAATTTAATTATCTTGGGATGACAAGAATAGATAATTGTACATTTGATAGAGGCTTCTATCTCGTATATAACAAACATCATTTTCTAACCCAGGCCACAGAAACATTTATAAAACTACTAAAAAGTGATAGCTTAACAGATATTCTGATAGAAAGATAAAAAGATAACCAGCTCTAAAGCTGGTTATCTTTTTTGTTACCTTTTATTAAACTAATAAAACCTTGCGCCCATTGTGGTACCGCTAGAGAGTGAATATGATTATATGTAGCAAGTACATTTTTATAGGTTATACCATCTGAAGAACCATCAATACCTGAGCCCCGTTCTACATTAAATGCAAAAGTGGCGATAGTGGAATCCAGATTTAATATTTTGGAGTTATGAAATTCATGTCCTCTTATAATTGTATTTGCATTATTAAAAAATGGATTTGCATTTTTAACCTTTAATCTTGTATAGCCATGTCCTTGAGGTTTGTTCTCCATCTTGACAGTGAAATTGAAAATGCCAACCATGTTATACTTTTTTTCATCTATAATAATCTTTTGTGCTAGGTACATTAGTCCGCCACATTCTGCATATATTGGCAATCCATTTTCTGCTTTATTTTTAATATCTTTGCGAAGACTAGTGTTTTTCTCAAGCTCTTCAGCAAATACTTCTGGAAAACCTCCACCTATATATAATCCATCTATATCTGGAAGGGAACCGTCATTTAAAGAATTTATGTATACAAGCTCTGCCCCTTGCTCTTCCAATGCCTCAAGGTTTTCAGGATAATAAAAGGAAAAAACTCTATCCCTAATAACTCCAATTTTAATAGGTCTACTCGATATATCTTTTCTATTTGTAGGCATTTCATATTCAAGAGGTTGAGCACCTTTTGCTATAGAAATTAGTAATTTTAAATCAATGTTTTTTTGAATTGACTTAGTAATGTATTCAATTGCATTATGATACTTATCATTTTCCTGTGCAGGAATAAGTCCTAAATGCCTATCCGGTATAGATAATTTACTATCCTTTGGTATAGAGCCGATAACTGGTATCCCGCAGTATTTCTCTATTGCTCCCCTAAGAATGGTTTCATGACGTACTCTGGCAACTTGATTTAAGATAACACCAGCTATCTCCACATCCTTATCAAAATTTTGAAACCCCATAACTAGAGCAGCAACACTCCTGGTCATTCTCCTGGTGTCAACAACAAATATAACAGGAGCTTTGATGATTTTTGCAACTTGGGCTGTACTACCTGTTCCATCTAAATCAAAACCATCATGTAAACCCATTGCACCCTCAACTATACTAATATTTGAGTTTTGGGAACCTTTGATAAAAGATTCTCTCAAAATATTATCATCCATCATATAGCAGTCTAAATTACGACAATTGATGCCTGTTACCTCTGTATGCCAACTAGGGTCTATGTAATCAGGTCCCTTTTTAAAAGGTTGCACCCTTACACCATTTTTTGTAAATGCACTTAAAAGTCCAAGGGTAATGGTTGTTTTACCAGATCGACCATGAGGTGCTGATATTACTATTCGAGGTATATCATATTTCTCAGTCATGTGGTATTCCACCTTTAGTAATTGGTTATAAATAATTTTCACCTTTACTATTAGTTTGTGCGTGTAACTGGTTTAGTATAGATATTACTACTATAGAACAAAACTTGGCTTCTGCCAAGTCCATCACGTAATTAGAATGTGATTTTTGATTGTGAAATAAAACAGTACCGGACTTACAAGCTCCGGTACTGTTAAAATAATATTTTTATCACGCAGCCAACCGTCCGTAAATAGCTTTGTATAAACGGACGCTAACTTCCTGAATTAGTTCAGCTAAGCCAAAGAATTGGCAAGCTTCACTCTATACACAACCTGTTGGCTTTGGTAAACCTGCAGCCTTACAAGCACCTTTTGCAGGACCAGTTGGGAAAAGCTCATAAACTTTGTTTAACTTGAAACCTGATTCTTTGCAAAGTTTTCTAACCATTGGTGCAATACCAAACTCTTTGAAATAATTTCTTAAATAATTGATAAGATGCCAATGCTCTTCTGTTAGTTCATCTACTTCCTCTGCTTTAGCAAGAAGAATAGCAACTTCCTCATTCCACTGATCTGGATCAACTAAAAAACCATCCTCATCTAATTCAATTTCCACGCCATTAACGTTTAATGAAGACATTATGGCAACACCTCCGTCTTTATAGTTTTATTTTTAAATTAACCAAAATTCTTCTTAGCATAATAATGCTAACTACAGTTCTTGAAACTTAACAGCTTCGTTTGGACACACAGACACACAGCTTTCACAGCCCATGCACTCGCTAGCGTCTTCACAAATAGCCTTGCCATCCACTAGTTCAATAATGCTAACTGGACAAGCATCTACGCATTCACTACAACCATCACATTTATCCTGATCGATAGTTATTAAATACATTATACAGCCCCTCCCTGAGTTTGCTAGTAGTTAAAACACGCACACTCTTATTAATTCTATTTATGCGATGAAAACCCTTTTTGCAACTAATTTGATCTTATTATTCTAATTATAAGGACTCTAAATATGATATTCTTATTTATCAAAAATTACTTCGTCTTCACACTCATCTGCTAAATATGCTATCAATGATTGAATTACTACTTCCATACCGTCTGCAAAGCCAGTTTTGTATTCTGTAGACTTGTAATTTCTAATTTCCTCAATAATTTCCATATTTTCTTTTTCCCATTTTAGAACAATTTCTTGGAATTTCATTAAAACTCCTCCACTATAAAATATTTTAATACTATACCTATTATTCCATATATGGGAGGATTAACATAGCAAAAAACTAAAATAATTAATTTAATTAAAGCCACCGCCAGTCCCTTAAGTAATTAAATAATTAAGTACGGGCGATGGCTAAAATCGTTACTTACCTTTAATTTTTACAAAGGATGTTCCAAGGTACAAAAACTCTAGAACGTCTTGTTTTGCAAGTTCGTTGATTTGCTTATCTACTAGTTTCTTTGGAACTCCAATAGCTTTAGCAACATCTCTATTCTTTGATTTATCTACGGTATTTAAATACGCCAATACTTTTTCCTGAATCTCTTCAGGTGTGAAATTATCTTCACTCATTTATTTACACCTCACTAAGTTTGGGGACATTCAATGTCGCCCTTCCTTAAAACTTAAAGTTAGAGCTGGTTCTAAATGTTGGTAATGAGAAAACAAAATCGTCAATATGCTTATCTGTAAATGGAAGTTGTGCAATATCAAAGAATTTCTCCCAACCAATTCTTTCGATCCATTCGCCATATCTTTCGCCAGGCTGAGCATGTTTAACCCAAATTTCGGTTAGATTTACAACAGCTTCTACCAATTCTGGCCATCTTGGAGGAGTGTTTGGTATCCAAGGAATAGCTAAACGTGAGAATGCTGGACCACTTCTTGCATTTGCAACTTTACCACCGACAAAGATTGCAATACCGTCATTCTTTGGATCCACAATGGGTAATGATGGACATACTGTATAGCAGTTACCACAGTACATACATTTCTCCTCATTAATAGTAACACTTTTAGCCTTTGGATTTGGCCTAATAGCTCCAGTTGGACAACTAGCAATAACGTTTGGAATTTCACAACCTTTTGCTACACCTTCATCGTTAATTTTAGGAATTGTTCTATGAATACCAACAAATGCTATATCTGAACAGTGAACTGCTCCACACATGTTTAAGCAACAAGCCATTGAAATTTTTAGCTTAGCTGGTAGTTTGTCATACTTGAAATAATCATATAACTCATCCATAACTGACTTAACAGTACCAGATGCATCTGTAGCAGCACTATGGCAGTGAATCCAGCCTTGAGTGTGAATAATGTTGTTTAAAGAATTGCCTGTACCGCCTACTGGCCATCCCATTCCTTCAACTTCTTCAATTAAAGGCTGTACTTTGCTTTCATCTGATAGTAGAAACTCAACATTGTGTCTACTAGTAAAACGTAGGTGACCATCGCAATACTTGTCTGCTATATCAGCAAATTCTCTCAATGTTACTATAGATAACAAACGTGGGGAACCTATTCTTACTGAATATAATGCTTCACCAGTTTCTGAAACGTGCTTTAAAACACCTGGTCTAACATTCTCGTGATATTTCCATTTTCCATAGTTGTCCTTGATAATCTGTGGCAACTGATCCTCATAGTGTGGAGGACCTATATCAGTTTTTGGCTTAAAAACTTGTGTCATGATTACTTCACCTCCGCGTCTGAAGCTGCTTGCTTAAATGTATGATTGTTCATTTCTTCAAGTTCTTCTGGCCACCAGAAGAAGTATGGGTTAGCTCTTGGATGCTTAACCATTTGCGGCTTAGGTTCTAGGCCAACTTCTTTCAAGAAGGTTCTCATTCCTTTTCTGTAAATCAATTCGCCAACTCTTTCTCTAACTTTGGCGTTTTCATCCCACCAGTCCCAAATTCTTTCAAATAAATCTTTAAGTTCCGCATAACCATCTTCTTTGTTAACCTTCATGAATGGTACAAGAACCCATGATAAGAAAGCTGACTGAACAAGTGTAGCTTTACCACCAATTAGAATTGTAACTCCTGTATCTTTACCAATTCTTAATCCTTTTGGCATCTTGTTAATACAATGCATACATCTTACACAGTTCTCATCATCAACCTTAAACTCAAAAGTTTCTTGATTGAAGCTAATACACTTAGATGGGCACTTCTTGACAACAAGATTTAAAATATCATAACCACTCTTACCATATTCTGTAATCTGCTCTTGGTCTATTCTGATGTTATCTCTCCATGTTCCAATTAGAGAAAGGTCTGCACGTGCAATAGATGACACACAATCATTAGCACAACCAGAAATTTTTATTTTTGACTTGTATGGCCACATTGGTCTGTGGAGATAATCCTGAAACTCGTTAGTTAAGTCATGGCATAAATCCATAGTATCAATGCATGCGTTTTCGCAACGAGCCATACCTGCACAACAACTTGGACTTCTTAAGTTTGAACCTGATCCACCAAGGTCAAATCCACTATTTGAAAGTTCGTTAAAGCATGGTTGTAAGTGTGGAGTTGTTGTTCCTAAAAGGATAGCATCACCAGTTGCACCATGCATATTTGTTAAACCACTTCCATGTTTTTCCCAAATATCACATAGATTTCTTAATGTCTCACTTGAGTAAAACCACCCACTTGGCTGATTAACTCTCATTGTGTGAAACTCAGCAACACTAGGATATTTGTCCCCTAGATCTGAGTATCTACCAATTACTCCTCCACCATAGCCTGTAACACCAACGATACCTCCGTGTTTCCAGTGAACACTATTATCTTCAAATGATGTTTCCAGAAGACCTAATAGGTCTTTTGTTGCTGCATTCTTGTCTTCCATTTTTTCAATTTCTTTTACAAAGCTTGGCCATTTGCCTTTTTTAAGCTCATCTAACATCGGCCTTTTGTTCTCTGTCACTAAACATCCACCTCCAGATAGTTTTTTTCTTTTTCTTTCTAACACCAACTCAATACTAAGTCTCCTTAGGGCCCCTCAGATATAATCTTTTATAACATAATAATTCCAAAAGTCGTGACTGTTAGCCTAATCATAATTGTTCAGGGCTAAATACCTCCGTCAAGCACTTGATATTTGGCTTTCGACTTTGATTAGTATTGCTAAATGACCTCTGGGGTAAACCCTCTGGGTTTAATTGCAAAACTTTGAAGGAGAGTTTAATAAATATTAGGTTCAATATTGTTTTTGCCCAATAATATTGAGTTGAATAGTTACGAAATACTTTGTGCCATTTGTCACAGGTACTAACATGACATATTGAACACGCTTACTTAACCTTTATTAGACTTTCGGATCTAAAAATCCTGCATGTTTATTATTGCGATTTCTGATTACAATGATAGTTTTTTTATATAACAAGGTGACTCCTTGATTATATCTGTTATCAGATCTACTCTTTGTCGACAGGTAAGCCAACGCCTTTCATCTTGTCTCGGTACTCATCTTCATATTCTTCATAGGTATGGACAGCCACAGGATAATTCCATGGATTAACATGTCTTTGAGCTCTGTTGTTATTAACCATATTACGTGTTGGGCTCATAAATATACCTGCCATGTGTGTTAGCTTACTAAATGGGAAGTAAGTGAGTAGTGTGCTAACCAAGAAAAGGTGAATATAAAAGATTACTCCAATATCACCAGGAACTGTTGGGTTAAATGTCACAAGGCCCATAGCCAATTCTTTAACACGGATTATGTCTACCCTGAAAAAATATTTCATTAATATCCCAGAAGAGGCTATTCCAAAGATCAATAATAGCGGAAAATAGTCAGCAGGTAGCGATATATATTTTACATGTGGAATAAGTACCCTTCTAATAAATAGGTATGTCACAGCAACTAAAAGTGCAATACCAGTTAAATACAGAGCTTCCAAATTCACCTGAAAAGCTCCATCTATACTTTGAAGAAATTGGACAAAGCCCGGCACTGGTTCTGTAAAAAATCTAAGATGCCTTACAACAACTATCAAAAACGACCAGTGGAATACCAGACCTGCCAACCAAAGCCACTTTTCCCAATGATATACAACCTTTTTGCCATTATTTCCATCAACTAGTTGAGCTTTGGTATTTCTAAACAATGATCTAAAAAATACTACTTCGAAAAACATTCTTATTATAACCCCTGCTTTTGTAGAAGGGTTATCGATTTTATTTTGTTTAAACCATGGTAATGACCTTTGCTGGCCACATGTTGTAGGTATGCGAAATGGAACAGGAGATCGTGACCATTTTACAATACGATAAACAAGACCAAACACGAAAGCTGCAAAGGCTATATAGGGGATTAACACCCCAAAGAGGAACTGCATTCCTATAACCTCTACTCCCAGGTAAACACCCAAAATGAGTGCAACAACCATGAGTAAAGAAACTTGTATACCCATTCATATCCCTCATTTCATGTATTTTTAAATCCCCGTATTTTCCTTTACTGAAATAACTATTCTGTAAAAGATACTAATTATGAAAATGCCTATTGCCCAAATTCCTAAGGTAATGAAAAGTTCATTTATAGTTGGTAAATACTCAGTTATTCTACCAAACGGATTAACTACTAGTCCTGCAACTACAAAAGCTAATCCCTTTTCAATAAGCATTGCCAGGAAAACTGCTATACAGGCAATTATCAATGTGCCATCTTTTGATCTTGTTTTGGGGTTAATCAAAAGATACAATGCAATAACTGCTAGTATTGCAAAAATCCACATGAATGGAACCATGGCATTGTGACCATGTGATCCCATAAACAGGTATTGTAAACTATGCATATGACCAGGTACCTGGCTAAAGAAAGCAACAAAGAATTCTACACCAAGTAAAAAGATAGTTATGGAAAATGCATAAGTTACTATTATTGATAACTTCCTAATTGCTTCTTTTCCTGCATCAAAATTTGCAAATTTCTTTAATGCAAAGCATATAAGAATCAAAAGGGCAGGACCAGTAGCAAATGCACCCACTAAAAATTTTGGTGCAATTAGAGCTGTTAACCAGTAATGACGTCCAGGAAGACCTGAGTATAAAAATGCAGTAACTGTATGAATACTCACAGCCCACGGAATAGAAACATACGTCAATGTTTTTACCCATTTAGGGGCAGAAATTGCTTTGCGCTCTGCCTCTAAAACATTCCAAGCAATTAAAATATTTAATAATAGGTAGCCAGTTAAAACCATGAAATCCCAAAACATAGGTGAATTTGGTGTTGGAAATAGGATCATATTGAGAACTCTCATAGGCATACCCATATCTACAACAATGAATAACATGCACATTATTACTGAAGCAACAGCCAGAAACTCACCAACAACAGTTATTCGGCCAAACTCTTTAACATTATGGAGATAATATGGTAACACAACCATTACAGCTGATGCTGCAACTCCAACAAAAAAAGTAAATTGAGCTATATAAAGCCCCCAGGATACATCCCTGCTCATTCCTGTAACTGTAAGTCCTTGATTTAGTTGAACTAAATAAAAGCCAAAACCTGTTCCAATCAAAACAAGTAAAAATAATAGCCATCCATAATAGTATTTTGAAGCTTCCTTAAAAGCTTTTTCTATCATGTACACCAACCCCTCCCTCTACACTATATAGTAAATCTTAGGCTTTGTACCATAAGAAATTTTTCGCTGGATATTATAACTGGATGCTAACAGCTTACGAACATCGGAATTTGGGTCATCCAAATCCCCAAAGGTAAATACTCCATTTGGACAAGCCTCCACACAAGCTGGTGGCAAACCTACTGATAACCTTTCGTCACATAAGTTGCACTTTTCAACAACACCCTTGGTTCTGGTTGGAAATTCCTTATTCACTTCTTCAATATGGGGTCTAGGATCGCTAAAGTTAAAACTTCTTGCTCCATAGGGGCAAGCAGCCATACAATAGCGGCACCCTATACACCTATGATAATCCATCATCACTACTCCGTCTTTTCTTTTAAAGGTAGCTTGAGTAGGGCAAACCCTTACACAGGAGGGGTTTTCACAATGGTTGCACAGTACTAAAACATCTCTATTCTTTGTAGATTCATCCACATAATCATGGCTTTGGTAAGGGAGAGCATTTTCATGTGGTTCAGTCCAGAGCCATTTTACTTCTTCTTTTGTATTGCCTATGCTAGGAACATTGTGGGCCAGATGACATGCATCAATACAATCATTGCAGTAATCACATTTACTCATATCTATCGCCATGCCCCACTTGTTACCAGCTAATGCTTTAGAGCTTGGGAGAAATTTTGGATTGTTGCTGGCGACAACATTGACAAGAGGCATTACTCCTAACCCAAGGGCACAGGCTCCACCAAACTTGATAAATTTTCTTCTATTTATATCCATTACTTCTCCTCCTTTATTCAACATGACAAGTCCAGCAGGTGGGATCTACGTCAGCAAAATCATGACATGCATCACAAAACTGGTCCTTGTTGGAGTGACATTCTAAACATGTATTTTGCAAACTCATGTTATATTCCTCACCATTGGCTTCCGACACATACACTCTATTGCCTTCACGTACAACAGACACCTTCCAGTCACTTAACAACTGCATATGATTACCTCTCATAAATTCAGCATCCTCAATACATTGCGCCTCTGCAAGAGACTGTATCTCTGGTGTGTTAAAGCTTATGTCGGGAGCTGCAGCAGATTTCCCAAAACTACCCCAAAATGGATAGCTAAATAGGATAACTAATACTGCAATTCCAATAATAATATTACGGGAGTTATTCATCGTCATCCTCCTCCGTTCCTAGAGGTTCAAAACGTAAATTCTCAGTTCTTTTCTTTTCACCCTCCATAACAAGGGCATTACCAACTAGCTCGTGAACACTACATACATCCACCTGTGGGTTCCAATATCTCATTAACGGTGGCAGAGTTGCCCTATCAATGGCACAAACACATGAAAGCATATTCACGCCATGTTTTTCGTGAACATAGTTTACTGCATTGGCTCTTGGGAAGCCTCCACGCATCCTCATTTCCATGTTCTCATCTGAACCAAGACCTGCACCCCCACCGCAACAGAAGGTGTGTTCTCTAATTGTGTCATCAGGCATTTCATAGAAGTTATTACAAACGTGCTTGAGAATATACCTAGGTTCCTCAAGGAGTCCCATAGCCCTAGATGGGTTACATGAATCGTGATAGGTAACCTTCAACTCGTCATTTCTGCTAGGATCTAGCTTGAGTTTGTTATGATACAGAAGGTCAGAAGTAAATTCTGTAATATGAACCAACTTTGTGGATTTCGTATTTTCAAATTTTGTTCCAGTTATAGGTGAAACAGGGACTTCTAGAAAATCAGCAGGTCCATTCATGGTATCCATGTACTGATGGACCACCCTCCACATATGACCACATTCCCCACCAAGTATCCATTTGACACCTAGTCTTTTGGCCTCGGCATATATTTTAGCATTTAATCTTTTTGCCATTTCCATAGAAGCAAATGAACCAAAGTTTCCTCCTTCTGAAGCGTAAGTACTCAAAGTATAGTCCAGTCCAATTTCATGCATTACCATTAGCTGACCCATAATTCCAAATGTACCTGGATCAGCAAAAAGGTCTCCTGATGGAGGAACATATAAAATTTCCGCACCTTTTCTATTCCAAGAAGGATCAATTTTTATTTCTGTAAGGTCTTCAATGTTTTCTACTAAAAAGTCCATTGAATCTACCAAACCATGTGGCTGTATTCCCAAGTGATTACCCTTCATATAACAGTTAGCTACAGGTGTGATTACCCAATCTGTATTGCAGCCAATTAGATTAAGTAGTTCTCTACCTATCATGGTTATCTCAGCAGTATCAATGCCATATGGGCAGTATACTGAACAGCGCCTGCACTCTGTACATTGGAAGAAATAATAAAACCATTCCTTTATTACATCCTCAGTTAAATCTCTTGCCCCAACCATTTTACCCATGATTTTGCCGGCAGTAGTATACTCTTTTCTATATACAGATCTTAATAGTTCAGCTCTTAAAACTGGCATGTTTTTGGGATCACCGGATCCTATAAAAAAGTGACATTTATCTGCACAAGCACCACACCTTACACAGATATCCATAAATAATTTTAAGGAGCGAAATCTTTCAAGTCTTTCTCTAAGACCATCAAAAATTATTTGTTTCCAGTTCTCAGGGAGTTTCCAATCTTCATCTTCTGGAGACCACTTCCTGGGGTTAGGAAAATCAATAATTTCTAGGCTCTCTGCTTTACCTGGATAACACCAAGTCCCAGGTTTAAAATCAACTGGTGTATCCATCCACCCTGTTTTAGGGGGATTATAATCTATGCTGAGCAGTTGATCTCGCTTTGGAGTTTTTGCCATTGTATCACCCTCTCACTAGTTTTAAATTCACAATTCATTATTGCCTCGGTGGGTTTTATATCCTTTCGTATAAGTCCCTTACTGGTTTAAAGTATTGATCCTTTCTGAAATATCACACCTTTTTTTCACTTCATCTATTCTTATTTGATAAATAGTTTCTCTGCACTTAGAATAAACTTCAAAGGCTACAAGGGCAATATCATCAATTCTTTTTTCAATAACAGCCAATTCCTTATACATTACCTCCTCTCCCAATTGACTATGAAGTTCTTCTCTTATTACCCTCTTTAATATAAAAATAAATGCAATTGCCTTAGATGGCGAAAAATCCTGTACTGCTTTAATTCTAATAATTTTGTCTAGATAAATGTGCATTTTTTCAAAACCCATATCTTGTAACAGTTCTTCAAAAATGCCTTGTAGTCCGTCATGCATGTTACTACCAACTGGATTAGCGAATTGACTTTTATCACTTTTTAGGAGTTCTACTGTTTTATCCGGATACTCATGACATAAATAATTGAACCATTTTGTTATAATTATGGACTTCTTATCTAAAAGTAAGGTCTTTAAACTTTCTGGGATTTGTATCATCGGAGATTCACCCCCTTTCAGGATACGTGCAGGAGGTAGGATGCTAAGATGCATTCTTGCCTCATGCCTCTTGTTTCTTATCTCTTGTTTAGGCATAGCTGTGTATTCCAGGAAGCAAATAGCTTACTCCAAGAAAAGTAAAGAGTACTGCACCAAAACCAATGATTGATAAGACAGCTGCTTTTTTTCCTCTCCAGTTTCTCATAAGCCTAACATGGAGATATGCAGCATATATAAGCCAAGTAATTAAAGCCCATGTTTCCTTTGGATCCCATGACCAATACGATCCCCATGAAAACTCTGCCCAAATAGCTCCTGTAACAAGCATTATTGTTAAAAAAGGCATGCCGATAAAAACTACTTTATAGGATATCTCATCTATTAGTTCCAAACTAGGAAGGGTTCCTATTATTTTGTTATTTGCATTTTGAGATAACAACCAGTCTTTTAGAAGATACATTATCGATAAGGCAAAGGAAACTGCAAAAGCTCCATATGCTACAGCAGCACTAAGGACATGCACAAATAGCCAGTTGCTTCGTAATGCTGGCATCATGGGTCTTACAGAAGTATCTAAGGTAAATAGCCATATCAACAATACTATTGCTATAGGAAGTACAAATATACCTGTAGTCCATAGGTCATACTTATAGTCAATGATAATAAATACAGCAGCTATTCCCCACACAAAAAATAAGCCAAATTCAAAAAGATTAGTTAGAGGAAGTGTTCCGGTTAATACTGTCCTAATACCTAATAATACAGTAGTCATTACAAAGGCGCCTATTGTACAAATTCTTGCTAATTTCTTCAAATAAGCCTTTGACAAAATAAAGCATAAAACATATATTAATAAGGCTAATGTATAGCCAATAATAGATATTGTCATAATGGGTGTTTGCAGACTTTCCATTTATTGTTTCCCCCCGACCCTTTTTGCTAATTGATTATTGACGTCCTGCTTTATATCTTCGTTTTTACATCTTATATTTACATATAGCTTGTTCTCTGTTTTAGCTAAAACTGCATTGACTTCTCTGTATCTTCCACTCCAAAACATTGTAGATGATACAATCATTAATAAAAATCCTAGCATTACTATATTAGTTCCCGGGTCAACTTTTACTGCCAAAACCGTATATGGGTTAAGTTCTACATATACCAGGGTTTCACCACCTGGGAAATCTATAGTCTCGCCTTCTTGAAGATATTTGGCATCTATAACTGATCGCCCTTCATACAGTTTGATTAAAATCCCTTCTTTTAGATGCAGAATATTAAAAAATGTATCCCCGATACTAAATTTCTGTCCATCTGGAATTGCATAAAACTCATCTTGCTCACCCTTTACTTCTATTAAATGATTATACCCATAAGAACTTTGATAAAAGACAATGCCCTTGTGCTTAAATGGATTGTTAACTCTTGTTGTCCCACTAGAAGCCTCATTATCATTGACATAAATTGTGATATCTGTCACCCAGTTATCAATAGATCCATCACTATCATATAAAGTTTGAAAATCATTTACTTGGATTGCCATATTCTGAGCTATTTCAGAAGGAATATCCACCTGGTCTCCCACAAAACCCATAACCCTATCATTAGTTCCAAAGGAGCCTATAAAAGCCCCCAACAAAACCACAATCAAAGAAATATGAAGTAAATGGGGAGCTATTAGATTCAAAGAACCTTTTTTTGCTAGGAAAAATAATTTATTAGGATTGTTGACCTCCTGTATCTTAAATCCTTTTTCTTTTAAAAAGCTTCTTAATTGGGCTTCACCAGTTGCAACATCTTCAATTGAATACTGTTTTTCAAAGTTCTTAATATCACAATTAGTATCAATATTTTTGCGCAACTTAGCTAGCATGCCGGGTATTCTATTAATAGTACATACAAAGAGATTAAGGGCAAACAGTAGAAGCAAGCCCCTAAACCATATAGATTTGTAAACAGTTACACTTGGGTACATGGTTGCAAAAATAGATGCAACCACTAAAGCCGCAATTATTACTACCGCAAGCTTTATTGAAGATAAGAGTTTTGTCATTACAGTATTCCTTTCAAAATATAGAGTTAATTTCAATACTAACACACCGCATCAGTATATACCTATTCGTGAATATTGTATATGCTGTATTCGCTCCTCGTACTGAAACTTTGTGCTATTTATCACAGCCTTGTACGAAAATCGGCTAACTGATATTCCCATCATTAAAACATTTGATTAATTATCTAAAAGTCCTGCATTCCTTTAATTGCAATTCTTAATGATTGCTATAAGATTTGTTGTATGCACTAAATTCCTCGTGAAATTCATATCAATCCAAAAGGCCCGGTCTTTATCTGATCAATGTTTATTTATTTGAATTATTTAGAATATAAAGGGGAAATTGATTGTATTTCGTTTATAAATGATTTAAAATGTTTATGTATGAAACAGCTATTTTTAATTTTTCCTTCAAAACTCGCACATTTTGTTAAAAATTTAGGGGGTTAGAAATGTCACATTCTGCAACAAAGGGGATTCTCTTTGAGAATTCTGAGGAAGCGAAAAAATTTTTAGATGATATACTGAGGGTTTTAAGTATAAAAGTGGATGATTTAGGTGATATCTATGGATTAAATGAAGACATTGGTGAACAGATTAAAGAGAACAGAAAACCTCTGCCTTTTAGATTTTTTGAAACTATTTGTGGCCATACAGAGTTAACCATGGATAATTATACCTACAAAATTGTGCCCCTACATCTTGATAAATGTTCAGTATGTCAAACTCCAACAGTAGGCGCTGGCTCTCTTTTTTGTCATAAATGTGGTTTCAGGTTTAAATGAATTTAATATGTTAAAAACCGAACCCGGTAGGATCGGTTTTTCTTATTAAGAACTCAATGTTTTCAATTCCTGGTTGTCTTGATACCATTCTATTAACTTCAAGAAATCCCTCTTGTTGTCGTTAATAGAGTATAATACCCATTTACCTTTTTTGCGCCCCACTATCAAACCGGCCTGTTTAAGAATCTTCAAATGATGTGATACAGCAGGTTGACTGATGTTTAATTTCTGAAAGATGTCATATACACACATTTCCTTTTCCGATACCATTTCAACAATTTTTAACCTGGTAACATCTGATAAAGCTTTAAACACTTGCTCTAACTCTTTAATTCTAGATAAATCATTCATGGGGCTTCACTCCACACTTTTATACTTCTTAATTTGTTTATACTACTTATCTATAAGAATAACCGGAAACTGTTGATTTGACAAGATTTATTTATAGAACTTTGCAAATTCTTTAAATTTTGTAACTATACTGTTAGCTTGTTCCGATTCTAAACCTATGAATGCGAATGAAAAGCTATTTCCATTTAAATACTTTTGACAAACCACATACATATATGTTACGATAATAATCCAGCAAAAAACAAAAAAGTCTATAAATGTGCTTTGAGTAAGCTAGATGATCGCATGCATTAGCATGAGGAAAGTCCGAGCTCCATAGGGCAGGGTGCTGGGTAATACCCAGTAGAGGCGACTCTAAGGAAAGTGCCACAGAAACAGACCGCCATAACCAGAGGTCAGAAGTCCGAGGTCAGAAGTTGGGATAAAAGAAATCGGCAAACCGATTGTTCACAAGTACTGACATCCGACTTCCGATTTCTGACTTCCGTTATGGTAAGGGTGGAAAGGTGAGGTAAGAGCTCACCAGCAGCCAGGGTGACTTGGTTGGCTCGGTAAACCCCACTTGGAGCAAGACCGAATAGAGGAACATAGGAACTGCCCGTTCCGTTCCCGGGTAAGGTCGCTTGAGCCTACTGGCAACAGTAGGCCTAGATAGATGATCATCCTAGACAGAACTCGGCTTATGGTTTACTCGAAGCAAAAATTGCCATAAACACCACAAAAATGGAGGCTACTGAAAAAGTATTGCTTTTTCTACCTCTAAACTAAAATTTTCTCAGAAATTAAAAAAGAACTAGAACTTTTTCATTAAAAGTCTCTAGTTCTTTTCATTATCTCTAGGAATAATGGAAAAAGTTATAAGGTCTGACTTAAGAATGAAAAGTTCCTTGTTTTGTATAATCTATCTATTGCGCCGCATCATGTAGTTACTGCGGCTTAATTGAACAATTAATTTATCCGATGACTATCACCGCTAGCCTTGCATGGGTTCAGCTATGTCAACAAGTTGACAAGTTTCACTCCAAGACTCCCATCTTCTAGCCTTGACCTGGTATTTCTACGCATTGCTAAAACACAATGCTAGAACTACGGTCGTAAGTGGGAGATAAGCGGTGTTATGTCCCTGGATAACGGTTTTTCCTAAAGGATTAGCTCAGCTAAACATTTAATCTGCTGATTAAATGAAGTTTCGCTCTATAATATTCAGATGGAGTCATTCAGTAAAACTTAGTTCAGGTGACTTTCCCTGAACTCTAGTTGAACTAATCCTGTGGGAAACTCCACCTGAGTTAAGAATCCTGTTTATTTGAATTTGGAGTTGTTATAATTATATGGAATGCTTGTGCCCACTACCACATCTTCAATTTTTTCAATGATTAACCAGTCATCCATATTCCTTTGGTGTTCAAATTCTAAAGAATCAATCTCTCTAACATCTTTAAATTCAACTAAGCACAAACATTTTTTATGCCATCTTTCTTTTTGTTTATTAGATAGATTAAGCTTACTTTGATTATCTTCTAGTATCTTTACAATTTCATTTTCTGTTAATTTGACATAATTTTGAACACTTACTACTGTAGCCATAGCAGAGATTTTCTTCGTTCCTTTTTCCATAAAGTATAACGTTTCACCTTCAAAAACTCTACTGTGAGGAATTTTTCTTGCTGCTGCACCTCTTACAATCATAGTTTTTGTGCCATCAAGAATTTTCTCCAAAACCTTTTCTTTATCACCGCAATAAACCAAGTGTACCATTTTTAAACTATCTCCCTTCTTTGCTTCGTATATCTATCTAATACGCATCACATACAGAATGTCCACAAAATTATTTCCATTTATAAATTTAGATTAATTGTAAAGTGTGAAGTGATCACAAACAAATATATATTACACCATACCCTAATGGGCATGGGCATGGTGCATATCAGGTGTATGCTTATGTATATGCTCTGTTTCTTCATGAGTATGAACATGACTGTGGTCACTTTCAATTTTGTATTGGTGTGTATGAGTATGATGACTATCACTGTGGTTGTGCCTATGTTCGTGAGTTATTTCTTCATGAATATGGATGTGTTTGTGATGTTCTACTCCTGCAAAATATGCACCAATTAGCATTATTAATAACGCGATAATAAAAAATATGTTAATTTGTTGTCCAAAGATTATTATAGATAATACCACCCCAATAAAAGGAGCTACTGCATAATAAGCACTTGTTCTTGCTGCACCAAGCTCTCGTTGTGCAATGACATAAAAGTATATACTAAGACCATAAGCCACAAAACCCAATAATAATGCCATCGATAGATATAAAAGATTTATGCTGTACTGCTTTAATGCAAGTGCAATAATAAGTGACCCAACGCCAGATCCAAAACCCTTAATTACAACTATTTGTAGAGGGTCTTTTAAAGATAGCATACGAGTACAGTTGTTTTCAAAACCCCAACAAATGCAAGCGAGTATAACAAATATTGAGCCGATTGAAAACGAAAAGCTACTTAAATTCTCAAATGATAAAATGACACTTGAGAATGTTATTAGTGAAATTGCAATCCACATTCTCTTTCCGATAGCCTCTTTGAATATCAATAGGGCAATAAGTGATGTAGCCACAATTTCAAAGTTGTTTAGTAGGGAGGCGTTTGCTGATGTTGTCATGGTTAATCCAATCATTAAGCAAACCGGTGCAGCAACATCAAGTATAACCATACCAATGATATATGGCATTTCTTTTTTTGTCATCTTAGCTTCAATTTGTTCTCTTTTACTAAGTCCCTTTACAATGTTAATTGCTAACATTCCAAACCCTGCGCCGAGATAAAGTAGTGATGCCATTAAAGTAGGTGGTATTTCTACAAGCAATAGCTTCGATATGGGGGAGCTTATTCCAAAAAGTGCCGCCGCCAGTATTGCCATAAAAATTGCTGTCGTTTTATTTTTCATGATTTCAACAATCTCCTATTGAATAAATACTTTAAATGCTCATTAGTAACCGAGCGTTATTTTATAATGATTTTCCTACCGATTAATATTTCCTCATATTTATTTTTAAAGGCTTCTTTAAATGTATCTATAGTCCAATCACAGCTATCATGTGCAGAAATTCCAATCTTAGCAAAACTCTTTTTAAGTAAATAATCAATTGTATTATTAACTTCTGATTTCTTTATTCCTTGCCAAGGCAATGTGCCTGTTCCAATAACCTTTCTAACATTAAAGACAAAATCACCATCCCTGCTAGTAACAGGAAAATGCAAACCACCAAAAATAGCGTAAATTGGTATATCAAATAACTGTTCTGTTTGTTCTAGTACTTTTTCGATAGTTTGGTGACCACAACCTACAATTAAAACAATTCCTTTGTCTTCGACATTTATGGCTAGGGCCTGTTCGCCAGTTAAGCCCATTCCCCATATAGCTCTCTTAATTGGCCCTAAACTTACGATACCTTCAGATATTTTCGTGGAATTGGAAATAACTTCAATGTTTGCACTCTTATGAATCATTTCAGTTGGGGTATATGCTTTAATTCCCCCTAGATCTAACTCTTCACCTGAAAGGGCAAAGGTGCGATTTTTCTTAGCTTTAAGACCACCGACATGGTCTACATGCAAATGAGATATGAATATTGAGTCTAGATCACTAATCTTTATATTCAACGCATTCATGTTTTGTAGTAGGGGGGAAGGATGTAGGTTCTCTCTATTAAAACCTACATCAAACAATATTCTTTTATTATCAGCCTCAATTAAATAGGAAACTCCTGATTCTGCAGCAAGTTTTTCATTAGAGGAATAATAATCAATTAGCGGAAGAATGCTTAAATTCTTAACTTTGCCGATATTTTCTATTCTGCTTGGTTTATATGTAGCCAGGAATTTTTTCTCAAAATTTTTATCCCTATAAAATTTTATAGTGATTAATAAAACTATAATGGATATTATAGAAACTAAAGATAATAAAAGATAAATAATAAGTTTATACATTTTTAAAACCTCCTTTTTTATAAAGAAAATCTTTGTCTTTAAGTTTATGAAAGAAAATGATTGTTAATATTGAGAGAGCAATTACAATTAAAAAGCCGTATGAAGCTTCAAAAGGTAATATTAAACCTTCCTTAATATTTGTGTATAATGCACCAGTAGGTATTAGAAATGGATAAAGTATAAAAATATTATTAGTAAGCCTAAAAACTACTGCATAGAAAATACCTACATAAAACAACTGATACATTTCTAACCAAGTCATTCCATAGCCAATATGGTAAAAGGAATATAATATTGATGCTATTATAATGCTTGGCACCAAACCAAAGGCAGCTTCAAATCTCTGCTGCATCCAACCTCTGAAGAAAATACTTTCAAATAAGCCTACTGCTAATACCATGGTTACTAATGGAACTAAATGTTGTATATCAGGTAATGTGACCTTTGCCAGAGTTTGGGAATATTGACCAATTGCAAGTACACTACCAAGCATAATACTCAATATTATGTTCCTCTTTGAGATACCCAACAATTCTAAACCTTTTCTCTTTATAATTTTTATATAAGCTATGGGCAAGCCAATACCACAGAGCAAGATAGTTCCAAATCCAAAAGTAATAAAATTAGCTGCAACCATTTCTGTAGTAAATATTTGAAAGGCAGTATACAAAGTACCTACCACTAGGACCCATGATAAGATAACAGCAAATAGGTCCTTACTACAATTAAATCTAAACCAATAAATGTTTTTCATAACCCTAAACCTCCAAATTAATATTTAGCAATTAATTCACTAAAAAACATTGTTACATTACTGTAAAGTGAGCTTCTTAATGCTCTCATCTCCACAATTGCTTTATCTCCTAACCATTGATTAAAAAAGTCCTCAGGTAAAGCAGGGTCATTTATTGCAATATCGTAAAAATTCCATCCAAGCTCAAATAACAAGGGAAGGTGCTCTCCCTTATTGATAGCTTTAGACATTTTATTTTTAGTCCTATTACTTAGAATAAGAAATTCAGCATACTGTTTTTTCAACGATTCAATTCGGAATGTATTCTCTAAAGCTTCTTGATTTTCAGAATCTAAACTTATTTCTCCTGAGATCTGAAGAAACTCATGCTTGCCATTTAATAATTCATTGACCTCTTCTTTCATACTATAAGGAGATACCCATAAATCTCTAGTAAGCTCTCTAAATCCTATTTCAGTTAATTCGTCAATAGTACACTGACTTTCCGAACGAACAAAGTTTAATAAAGCTACCATATACCACTTTTTGTTCCAAGGTTTATTTCGTAGAGAATATCTCTTAAAAAATCGGGAAACCCCTAAGTTCCACAGATTAATGTTTTCTTTTCCTAAATGAGTTAATTCATAATACACATCATTATTAACTTTCTTATTAATAAGAATATCAGATTTGACCATTCTGGAAAGTCCCATTCTGGTAGCTGTCTCATTCTTCTCAAAAAAACTCATGCATTTAATTAAATGGTCTAGCTTAATGGAATAGCAACTAGTATGCTCACTAAAAATATTAAAAATAAATAGTACAATACTGACAACGCTATCTCTTTTTCTAAGAATTATTTTCATACCCAATCATTCCCTTAACTTTATTTTACATAATTATATTATATGTTATAACGTATTTTGTCAATACAATATTTTATGTTATATAAAATAAAAAGTTAGAGGTAGTCCTCCAGATATTCCCATTAAAAGTCTACGGTTGTTGACCGTAAGATTTAGAGTTGTTACGAACTTTTATCAAATGTTCAACCAATTCTTTATTATTGGATTTATTTCATGTTCCAAAAAAGCATCTCCTGGGCCTACTAAAAAAACTCACAGCTAACATGGACCAGGTGCTGCTCTTTTGAGTTATGGGTGGTAAAGTATAAGTGGTTGAGCTAGACATTCGAGATGATCTAGAAAGATTGCGTTAAAAAGCGCAGATAAGATCGCCTGTATCACAAATAAAATCCCTGTGAAAATTACAGGGATATTTACATTTGATCTTTTTTTTATTGTTTTTGAGATGCATCATATTAAACAATCTCTTTTTTCAACTGAATAAGGTCAGCATAGCTGTGTCTTCTAGTACAAAACGATATCATAGAATTTCAACAACACCTGTCTCTCCATTAATCTTTACTCTCTGACCATCCTTTAAGATACTAGAAGCGGATGGAATACCTACAACTGCAGGAATGCCATATTCTCTAGCTACAATACCTCCGTGACTAACTGGTCCACCATATTCCATAATCAGTCCTTTTGCAGTTGCAAAAAGTGGTGTCCAGGATGGGTTTGTACTTTCAGTAACCATTATTTCACCTTCTTGGAGTTTTGTGTTAAGTGGATCAAATACCACTCTTATAGTCCCTTCATAAATTCCTGGTGATAATGGCATACCTTGAATCACTTTGCTTTTAGGGTCAATTTTTTGAGCGGAATAGTATGTCTCACCAGTATTTAGAACAATTCTCGGGATACTTGTTCTTCCCATTTCCTTTTGATAGTTGGCTTTATTTATTTCTATCTTCTCTTTCAAGTTTTCTTTCTTCAAAATATCTTCTTTAAATAAGAAGAAGATATCATATTTATCATCTATGAGCCCCTCTTGTACAAACTCTTCTCCAATCTCAAGTATGACACTTCTAGCAATACACATAACCCTGACAATATCAAATTTGGGATACTCTCTCATACCTGCTGCTATGCGGTAATTGATCATACGCTTTTTTAATTTGTAAGCTTTCTTCTCTCCTTGATCACTTTTAACTGTTTGGTAGATTTCCTCAATTAATGCTTCAGCTTTTTTTGCCTTTTCAGTAATATCAGCCAAGTTTCTTTCAAACATCTTATCAACCATATAAGATTTAATTTGATTGATGATGAATTTTGGTTCCTCTGCCCATCGTAAAGTTCCAAAATCCAATTCCATGTTAGATCTATGTCCAAATTTTTTAAGAATATCCTTTACTTGTGGATGATCAGCTGTAGGTTCAATATTGTTCTCATCAAAGTATTTTGCCGCAAGATTCATCTTAATCGTCAATTCTTGCGTAACACATCTTGGTAAGGAATGGATGAGATGTTCCATGTTAAATCGATCTCCATACATTTTTTTCATTATCTTTTTTATCTTTACAATATCATTTATTTCTGTACAATAAAGTGCTTGCCTCTGTGACAATATGAATGCTTCAGCCATACATTGTTTGATAAAGTTAATTTTGTCAGTTAATGTTTCAAGGTTCTTTGATATCTGGAGCCATTTCTGGTAAACCTCTTCTCCAACTTGCATCATAGCATCATAGCGTTGCTCGTTTGGAATCTTCTTAATTCGTTTCATATTTCCAACCATACCTAAGGCATATTTGAAAGCTCCCCATGGAATTCTAAACTTTATTCCTTGATTTCTAAATGTTTTCCCATGCTCATCAATTATGTTGATCATTACATCTTTTAGTGGTAGATCATTTCCTGAAAATGCATTGGCAAACTGCTTAGAAACAAACTTGCTTGATAACATGTAGGTTATATCAACATAAATTCTACATCCATCATATTTAACAAAACTATTATCAATCGGATTCTTTTGTATTGTCATTAAATTAATAATAGTAGGAAACATTTGACTGAACATATCAAAACCTAAAGGCGTAAATGGCTCTTTCATGCCCAGCAATACCGTTCCTGCTGAAAGATAAGCTCTTAGTTTCCCATCTTGTTCAAAGGTGTCTATAGGAAATAATGTTGTAATATCTCTTGATTGAACAACAAATAATTCATCATTACCATCAAATGCAAATTCTATATCTTGAGGTGTGCCATAATAATTTTCAATTTTATTAGTTGCTTCCACAATAGCTCCTATATGTTTTTCATTTAAAGAGCTTATTGACTTACTTGGTTCAACAACAGGAACATATTCAATGCCATAATCCGAGTACTGACATAATATTTCCTTTAATGCAATTTCTTCCTTAAATACCTTACCACTTTCTTTGTCTACAGTATATTGATCAGGATTTACTCGACCACTAACAATGGCTTCACCAAGACCATATGATGCGTTAATGAAAATTTCATTTCGTCTGCCATTGATAGGATTAGCTGAAAAAACAACTCCTGCTAGCTTAGAATTTATCATTTCTTGAATAACAACTCCGTGGGAAAACTCAGTAGTTGCTTTGTACGTTGCTCTATATTCTATTGCTCGTTCATTCCATAAGGATTGCCAGGATAACATCACCTTTCCTATTAAATCAGATGCTCTTACATTTAAGTAACTGTTATACTGACCAGCAAAGCTCATACCTGGTAAGTCTTCTACGGTTGAACTGCTTCTAACAGCAACACGTCCACTATCTATTTTTTTCATCTCAGAGATAATCTGCTGTTTTAACTCAGTTGGAAAGGTTTCAAGATTAAACAATGCTTTTATTTCTTGTGACTTCTCTACACTTGAAATATCAATATTTAAAATATGATCGATCTTTTGTTTGAGTTGATTTTTCTTGATATAGACATCATACGCAACTGAAGTCACTACAAATCCGTTAGGTACTATTATGCCGTAGTTAAACATTTTACTTAAATTATAACCTTTCCCACCAACTAGGTTAAAATCATTTTCATTAATCTCACTAAACCACTTTATCATCTCAATTCCTCCTTAATTCCCAAAAAGTATTCTCTAAGATTCTGAAGATATGATAAAGCTATCTCTTTAAACTTCACTTCACCTTTTGGCAATCCGAGTGAATGACTAATTATTCCCTCTATGAAATCTAATAATTTTTCATACATTTCATACTCCTTGATATCGTCTGAATGAATTAGTTTGCCTGCTGCTTCATAAATCCATAATATTTCTCTAGTACACAACTCCGCTAATATTTCTGGATGCTCAACATCAATGGTTCCATTTTCTTTACCATCGCTAATTATTTCAAAGTATGCATTAGTTGTAACTATTTTAAATTGTTTCTCTAATTGTCTCAAAATCGTTTCGTTCCCTACAAAAGAAAATACATTATTTACCTTTGACCATTCTTTTAATTGCTTCAATTTATACTGACTAATCCCCATGAATATTGCATTAAATTTATGAGAAAATGAATCATCACTTAAGACAATGTTCTTAAAATCCTTTGATATATCATCGATATAATTAGATACAATCACTTCAAGAATTTGTTCTTTTGACTTAAAGTGATGGTAAAAACCACCCTTTGCACACTGCGCTTTTTTAATTATTGCTTCAATTGTTGTTTTTTCATATCCTTTAGTGGAGAATAATTCATATGCTGAATTAATTATTCTGCCTTTTAATGTCATACTACTCACCTCCCAAAGACCGACCGTCGGTCCTGTCTTGGTTTATCGTACTTTTTTGTTTATACTATGTCAAGACTATATTCTATAATTTTTCTATTACTGCTTTAATAACCCAGAACTCAATAAAGTAAAAAATTATAAGATGTTAGTTTGATAATTTTGAAAGTCATATTTACTAGGTGCATAAAAATACCTCCCTCTTTGATGTGTTATCAAAGGGGAAGTAAAATAGGCTTTAGTCCATGGAGAACAGAATTAGAATGAAAGATTTCTCTCGGATTTCCCGTTTTAATAATTCTACCCTTTTTCAAAACAACTACCCTATCTGCAATGGCTATCGAGTCTTCTTTGTCATGAGTTACAAATATGGATGTTATGCCAGCTTGTTCAAGTATTTCTTTAAGATCACCTCGTATTTTAGAGTGTAAATCTGCATCCAAGTTACTAAAAGGTTCATCTAATAGTAGAAGCGACGGCTTAGGTGCTATAGCCCTGGCTATAGCAACCCTTTGCTGCTGGCCTCCACTTATTTCATGGGGATATCTTTTTTTATAATCCTTTAAACCCACCAACTCTAATACTTCTTCTGACCTTTTACCTTTTTCTTTACTAGTCATATTTTTTAACCCAAACTTCACATTGCCTTCAACAGTCATGTGGGGAAATAATGCATAATCCTGAAAGACCATCCCGACTCCCCTTTTTTCTGGTAGTATAAAAGTATTATCATCAACCATTACATTATTATTAATTACTATCAGACCAGTTTTAGGAATCTCAAGACCTGCAAGTAATCTGAGAATGGTACTCTTACCACATCCACTCTGACCAAAAATTGAGATTACTTCACCTTTTTCTATATTAAAATCAAAATCAATTATAGTTTCTTCTTTTGCATTTTTATATTTAAAGTTCAAGCCTTTAATTTTTACATACATTTACTTTCCCTCCTTAACTAGTGCTCTGTTTAAAAAAAAGATTAAAACCGTACTGGTGAATATTATAATTAATGAAGCAATAGCTGCTTCATGTATCATTTCATCATTAGCATATTGATAAGCCTTGGTTGCCAAAGTATGAAAATTAAAGGGTCTTAAAATCATAGTCAGAGGTAATTCTTTTAAAATATCCACAAAAACCAAAATAAATCCACTAAAGATTGCTGGTTTTAACATTTTAATATCAACTTTAAAGAACGTCTTAGTAACACTCATCCCCAGCATTCTGGATGCCTCAAAATAACTTTTGCCTATCTTTTCAAATCCTGATTCAATAGAATTATAACCTATAGCTAAAAACCGAATAACATAGGCAAAAACCAACATAGCCAAACTAGTGGTTAACACTAGTTTACCTGCACTAGGCAATATCATTTGATAAACCCCATACAAGCTTTTATCTAAGTTTATAAAGAAAATCATTACTGCCACCGCTATAACCGCTCCAGGAATCGAATAACCCAATGTTGTTATTTTTGTGTAAGCTTTAGTAATAATATTTTCTTTTATTCTACAATAATTAGCAATTATTAGTGCAACGATAATTATTATTACAGAAGCTACCGAAGCGACTAAAATTGAGTTAAACAAATACTCAAAGAATTTTACATCTAATATATTTTTATAAGTTAAATACGCCCAGTATATTAATTGCAAAGTTGGAATTAAAAAACCAAAGCTAAATATAGTAAAGCAATACCCAAATGCTAAAAGTCCCTTAGCTCCTTTAAGTTGTATAGGGGAAATCGGTCTCACTTTTGAAGTAGAATAGCTAAATCTTTTTCTCCCTCTAACTACTTTCTCCACTAGTAGAATAACTAAAACTAAAGTCATTAGAATAGCTGCAAGTCTAACAGCTGAATCAAGATCTGATAACCCAAACCAAGTCCTAAATATAGCTACGCTAAAAGTTGAAATACCAAAATAATTAACTAAACCATAATCATTTAAGATTTCTAAAATTACTAGACTAACACCACCTATAATAGCAACTCTCGATATAGGAAACACAACTTTAATAAAGATTTCTAGTGGATTCTTCCCAAGAACTCTTGCATTTTCAATCAAATCTGCTGATTGCTTAGTTAGAAATGCTCTTACTATTGCAAATACGTAAGGAAACAACACCATAGTAAATATAAAAATAGCACCTTGAGTGGACATGATATTAAAATATTTTTGACTCACCTGGATATCTAACGAATTTCTCATGAAAGTTTGAATTACGCCAGTATAGTTGAGAAGCCCATGATAAGTAAAGGCAGCTATATATGGTGGTATAGCAAGAGGTAAAATCAAAGCCCACTTATAAAAGCCACTTAACGGAAATTTAAAAGCTGTTACAAGCCACGCTAAACTGGTACCAATAATAATTGTAAATAATCCACCAAATGTTATTAACGTTACTGTATTAACTATATAATCCAATAACAAATATTCTTTTATATGTGCCCAATATTCGCTCGGCTCATTAAAAATATTAATAAAAATGTTCAAAGTTGGTAGTATTATCAAAAGTATAAATACTAAACTTAGAATGCTCCATATATTCACATTTGTTTTCAACTGTCTGACTTTAATCATTTAAGTCACTTCCTTTTAATCCATTAAACCCACATATGATTTTAATTATTTCTCAAGTAGTTGGAAAAAAGCAGCATTTTATGCTGCTTTTTTTATTTAAAACCAGCCCTATCCCATACCATTATAGCTTTACTATGATTGTCTCCTAGGGCTGTAAGGTTAATATCTTGTTCTTTAAAATCTCCTAATCCTTGCAACCAACTACTCCATTCTACATTAGGGTTAGCAGGAAATTCACTATTAGCTTCAGCAAATAGCTTTTGCGCTCCCTCTTTAGATAAAAACTCCATCAACTTAATTGCATTTTCTGGGTTCTTAGCATGCTTTGTAAGTGCAATACCACTAATGTTAATATGAGTTCCATCTGTGTCTTGATTAGGGAAGAAAATTGCTACGTTACTAGCTACCTTTATTTCTTCAGGGTCAGCAGATTGCAACATTCTACCAATGTAGTACGTATTCATAATTGCTACATCAGCCTCTCCTGCAGCAACAGCTTTAGCTTGATCTCTATCATTTCCTTGAGGTTCTCTAGCTAAGTTTTCTTTTAATCCTTCTGCCCATTCTTGCGCTTTTTCTTCACCCCATAATTCAATAAAAGAAGCCATTAGTGATTGGTTATAAACATTATTAGAAGTTCTTGCAACTACTCTACCCTTCCACTCTGGCTCTATTAAAGCTTCGTAAGTAGAGAGTTCTGAAGGGTCTACTCTGTCAGGAGCATATACTAAGACACGAGCTCTTTTAGTTAAAGCGAACCACATGTTATCTCGGTCTCGAAGATTTTCAGGAATATTAGTAAATAGTGTTTCACTAGAAACAGGTTGCAGCAAATCCCGGTCTTTAGCAGTAAATAATCTGCCCGCATCAGCTGTTATCAACAAATCTGCTACTGTATCTTCACCCTCAAGTTCAATTCTTTCTAAAAGTTCATCTGCACCAGCGTTAACCACATTTACTTTAATTCCTGTTTGAGCTTCAAATAAATCCAATAACATTTGATCGGTATCATAGTGCCTAGTTGTGAAAAGGTTTACTTCTTCGCTGCCTTGTGGAGTTTCTAAAGTACTTGACTTGTCCCCGCATCCTACTAATAAACCTAATATTATAATAGTAATAACCATTAAAATTCCAAACTTTTTTTGTTTAAGCAATGTAGCTCCTCCTTTTATTTATAAAACAATGATAATTATTCTCAATGTAACTGTAAAAAAATTTTGCCTTAAAACTCCTTTGTGACCCTATAAACATCTCCTCCCCTTTAAATATGTAAATACTATTGATATTCATTATCATTGATAATGAATATCAATAGTATACCCGCCCACACGCACATGCGCAAATTTCATTTTGCTTGTCTATAGTAAATTCTTGTATCTATTTTTAGCATTTGCTCTCTATTAGTCCTTATCTCATTCATTTGCTTCAAGGAGCATAATTTATTTTTTGATTCCAATTAGTTGAGGAGGTATTAACGTAAAAGAACACATGATGATATGATAATCGCTTCAGACGATACTTCTTGCAAAACTTTATATTTAGACCAAAGTCTTAGTTTCCCAAAAAAATCTCAATTCAATTTGAAAGAGATATTCTAATGCACAATTTTATAGGTATTTTGCTCCTTAATTGGTAGGTTCTTCTAAAATAATTCTACCATAGGTAATACATTATATGGGTATCATAATAGAACAACATAATTTTTACGTATGGTACTTAAGAAAATAAAAGATAGACCGACATTCAAAAGTGTAAGTGGTCTGATTGGAACATTGATAAAAAGCAACAGCCTTTTCCTTAATAAAAATGGGACTTGGCAAGTTAGATGATCCTAAAATAGCTTCAAGTATTTTTTTGCCAAAGTATAATCCCAACTATTTTACAAACACCTCATATTTCTAATACAAGTATAGAAACCGTTTTATCTAATCACACAGGGGGACTCATTTGGGGTTTATTAATGGCACAAACACTTCGCTGGCTAGATAAGAGAGGTTCTTTAGAAACAGCGGACTAACTTGCCCAACTTCTTTGTTTTAAAATTACGTTTTGTGTATGATATCCAAATAAGAGCCATATAAATTAGTTTTATTGCCTAACATCTAGTTTGTTATAAGGTAATCTTGAGACGTTGGTAGAAAGTTTCTTACTTTTTAATGTTAGGAGACTTCCATCCAATTATTATTGGATACTAGACCACCATTTAAGGGGGCAAGAAATTTGTCTAGAAGTAGAGAAGAAAAAAGCAAAAGTTTGATATGGGATAAGAGTAATGCTTTTAATCGCTTAGTTTTGATTAGTGCATTTAGTGGCGGAGTTTCTTCTGTAGCAAAAACTATCCTATCAGCAATATTCTATTACGCTGGTTACTCAACTTGGTTCAATTTAATGGATGCTGGAGCTGTTATCTTTAGGACTACGACATTCCTTTTAGATTTTTGGCATCTAGCCTTTGCCATGGCTACACATATTCTTTGGGGAAGTGTACTTGGTGTGGGTTTAGGGCTGACGTATCTCCTTGTCGGAAGAAATCACTATTTAATAATAGGAAGTTTTTATGGCTTTTTCATTTGGATAGTGGTTAGAAATTTTTTTGCAACTATATCTTTACAAGAAGGTTTGCCTGAATTGGGTGTAGCCTCTGTAACAATATCTTTTCCAAGCCATATTCTTTGGGGTGCATTAGCTGGATTCCTTATAGTTAGACTGTTTCCTATTAAAAAGGTTAATTAAATATCAAGATATTATGCTTATTCCTTATTTATCAAGAATACTAGTGATCCTAGGATTAGCCCCAGTTTCTTGGCTGGGGTTTTGTTTGCATAGCAATATTCCCAATAATACATAAACTTTCTGTAAAACCCATTAACTAAAACTGCGTGGAAAATGAAGTTTATTAAGTAGTTTTATTGAATACATAAAAGTTTCAAGGATATAATAAATGCATCACTATTTTTTTTTAAAGGAGTGTGATAATTATGGTACTCGAAACTTTACTTGGTGATAAAAGCGGTCAACCGAAAGAGAAAATTCATGCAGGCGAAATTTTTGGACTATGGCAACGTCTTGTTCAACGCTACGATATTAGAGAGCTTACAGATATTTTTCAAAACTTTGCTAATGATTTTGATTTTAAAGCCCTTTTAACAGTTGGGATGAACGTTTTGGACAATGAAATTACTATTTTGGAAACCCAAATGGACAAATTAGGTATCCCGTTACCTCCTAGACCTCCTAAATCTATTAATGCTACTACTAATACTGAAATTTTAAGAGATGAGTTAATGTTTAGAGTTATATATACTGGGATGAAAAACTTTGTATCACAGCAGGTCCAAGATAGTATGCAAATGCAGAATAAGACATTAATTGATATATTTCAAAGGGCATCGAAGAAAGAATTAGAGATTGTCGAAAAGCTAGGATCGTACGGCAAACTAAAAGGTTGGATTTCGATACCCCCCGAATATAAATCTCATTAAAATAATGTAAGAGAAAACAGAATACTTATACAATATTAATTAAAATAAAATAGTTAAAACAATTTTGATATTAACTAATAACTTTAAGGATGATTGGTTTTGAAAACAAGAATAAATTACTATTGCTGTTATTATTATTTCTGGATCAATTGCTACTATAGTGCAAATGATAATAAGCTGGACGTTTTATTTTCTGGGTCTTATACAGCAAAACCCAAGTATCTTTCATGCCAGGATTTTAACTAATAAGTACCAAGTTGGTTTTGCAGAGATAATGCTTGGCGTTCTAGGCAACTTTATTGCAGGAATTGCCTTTGCAAGCATCATAATTATTTTGTTGAAATATGCTGGTATAGATTATGCAATTATGAAAGGAGCTTCAATTGGAATTATTAATGCTATGTTGCAATATTATGTCTTAGCTAGACTATTTCATAATCCAAGCCTGTTAACTCAGGATATAGCTAGCATAATTCATGTATATATCGTTTATATACTTTGGGGTGCACTTGTTGCATATATTTCATCTAGATACTTTCAATTAGAAACTTCGTAATCTTAATTTATATTGCCTAAGATGTTAGTGACGCATCATAAGAAAATCCGAAATTAAGAAATATTAAGTTTTTTCAATGTGAGATAATACCAATAAACTAATATGTACGGAAACAGGTATGAAAAATACGTATAGAATATATTCCAACCATTTCCGTATATTATTTTACCACTTAAAACACCTATAAACTCTATCATAGTGGTCCCAAATGCAAATACAAATGCAAAAATGTATGCATTGAGTTTTGTCTTTGAAATTATATAGATTAGGAAGCATCCTAGTAATGGAAAAAGACCTAAATTTAAAGGCAATGCTGAAAAGCCTTTATGTTCTACAGGTTCTATTTGCCAAAAACCCACTTGAATTCCAAAAGCATTAACAGTATAGGAAATAACGCTTGTCAATGGAAATATAATTAAGACTATATTCTTTTTTTTTATAACTAACCAAACACCAAATATCCAAGGAATTACAAACCCGAAAGCAGTATTTAAGAGCAAGGGTTATCACCACAATAACTAATGTTTTGAATATTGTATGTAGATATCCTGCTTTTTACACATCATCTGTACATGATGTGACATAGTAGATAGTACCAAACCACAGAGTTATCCGAAAATATTTTAAGGGGTGCCTTTTTTGCACCTCCTTTCTATATATATCGGCTACTGTTGGAAAAACTGTGATAATAAATCTAATTAGGACAAGAGCAATTGGTGAATTATTAATTGAGAAAGGAATTATCACTCGCAATAATATGAAGATAAACTACTGCACCTTACAAACGCATATGTATCTACAGGCTGGTTCCAATTTTATAGGAGAAGTGACTTCTTAATAATTTATATTATCTAGCTCAATAATACTTATCAAATTTCTGTAGTAATATAATAAATAAAAAACCCCAGCCATAATGATATGCTCCCCTTGTGGTAGACAGTTTAAATAATAAAAACTGTTTATTATAAGGAGGAGCTTTTTTATGTCTCATAAAGCAAAAATATCAGGATCAGAAAAGATAGCAGCTATTGAAAAATATCT